>Ga0255341_1000411_pt1 | contig 73486 bp, 75 predicted proteins | sample wastewater_treat_8_FD_192418 | JGI IMG/M metagenome (GOLD analysis project Ga0255341, IMG submission 192418) | Wastewater microbial communities from Lulu Island WWTP, Vancouver, Canada - plant12 | ecosystem: Engineered > WWTP > Wastewater > Unclassified | place: Canada: Vancouver, British... | reverse complement strand
CCCGTTCCCATCCCGAACACGGCAGTTAAGCTTCTTAGTGCCGACGATACTTAGACGGTCGCGTCTTGGTAAAATAGGTAGTCGCCAGATTTATATCAGAGCCTTATGCGAATAGCATAAGGCTCTGCTTGATGTTTAATTTAGAGAATTTTTTTAAAAATTATAAAAAAAACCTTGCATATTTAGAAGTATTATAGTAAAATATTAAACGTTGTGACATGACATACGATGAAACTGGAGATTGCTGCTCAAATGAAGCAGGTAACTTCGGTAGAGAATGTCCGATTCATGAAACCGGGCGACAAGTCACTGTACATTTTGCAAATAGCAGTTTTGTGTTTGTGTATTGGAGTACAGCCCAGGTTATATTGCCTTTAGGCCTTATAATATCTGGGTTTTTATAATGTTAAGGTATGAAACACCCGGCATAGTGTACAGATTAATGCTTGTGGCAAGTAACAAATTGAGTAATTAAAAGGAGGCTTTTGTAATGGCAAACAAGCAAAAAATAAGAATTCGTCTAAAAGCGTTCGACTATCAGGTTCTTGATCAATCAGCAGAAAAAATAGTTGATACCGCAAAAAGAACTGGTGCGAAAGTATCTGGACCGGTGCCACTACCGACGGAAAAGGAAATAATCACTATATTAAGGGCTCCACATAAGTATAAGGATTCCCGTGAGCAGTTCGAAATGAGAACTCATAAAAGATTGATTGACATATTACTGCCAACTCCAAAAACAGTAGATGCACTTATGAGATTGGACTTACCGGCAGGAGTTGATATAGAAATAAAGCTGTAATAACAGCTTTTGGTCAATAAGGTCAAGTTCGTACTATATTAAGTATGAACCAATAACCACAGGAGGGAAAAAGATGAAAAAGGCAATTCTAGGAATTAAATTAGGAATGACACAGATCTTTAATGAAGATGGCTTGCTTATTCCGGTAACAGTTATTCAAGCTGGACCATGTGCTGTTGTTCAAAAGAAAACAGTAGATAATGATGGATATGACGCCTTAAAAATAGGATTTGTTGATGTCAATGAAAAAAGATTGAGCAAACCTGAAAAAGGACAGTTCGCTAAAGTAAAAGTAGCAACTAAAAAGTATCTTAGGGAAATAAAAGTACCTGATATGCAAAACTATGAAGTTGGTCAGGAAATTAAAGTAGGCGATATGTTTGAAAATGGAGTTCGCGTTGATATATCCGGTATATCAAAGGGTAAAGGCTTCCAGGGAACAATTAAAAGATATGGACAAAAGGGTGGTAGAGAAACACACGGTTCCATGTACCATAGAAGAGTTGGTTCAATGAGTGCTAACACCAATCCGGCACGTGTTTTCAAAGGTAAAAAGTTGCCAGGTCACATGGGTGTAGATAAGGTTACTGTTCAGAACCTTGATGTGGTAAGAGTGGATAGTGAAAAGAACCTCCTTCTTGTTAAGGGAGCTGTTCCAGGGCCAAAAGGCGGTTTACTCTACATTAAGGAAACTGTTAAGGTTTGATAAAACGAAGTAGGAAGGGAGGAAATGAAATGCCTAAGGTTGATTTATATAATATGAATGGTGAAGTTGTAGGAGATATAGAATTACAGGATTCTATATTCGGAATTGACCCAAATGTTCAGGTTATGCACATTGCAGTATTGAACCAATTAGCTAACAGAAGACAAGGGACTCAATCTACAAAGACAAAAAGTGAAGTTCGTGGCGGTGGAAAAAAGCCATGGAGACAAAAAGGAACTGGTAGAGCAAGACATGGAAGTATACGTTCAGCTCAGTGGATAAAGGGTGGTATCGTTCTCGGACCAAAACCCAGAAGCTATAGTTATACACTACCTAAGAAGGTTAAGAGACTCGCATTAAAGTCAGCTTTATCTTCAAAGGTTGTTGATAATGATATATTGGTACTTGATAATCTTGCTGTAGAAGAAGGTAAAACTAAGAAAATGGCTTCAATTTTAGATAATCTAAAAGTTGATAAAAGTGCTCTTATCGTTTTATCCAATGACAATGATTTGACAGCAAGAGCTGCAAGAAACATTCCAGGTGTTAAAACAGCTTATGTAAATACAATAAATGTATTTGATCTCTTAAAGTATGAAAAGTTTATAATTACTAAGGAAGCAGTAGAAAAAGTAGAGGAGGTGTACGCATAATGAGAAGTGCTGAAGATATTATTTTAAGACCATATATCACAGAAAAATCCAATGATGGATTGAGTGAAGGAAAGTACACCTTTATAGTAGCTCCAGATGCAACAAAAACTGAAGTGAAATACGCAGTAGAAAAGTTGTTCCAGGTTAAGGTTCTCAAGGTTAACACATCAAGCTATGAAGGAAAAGTTAAAAGAATGGGTGTGCACCAGGGCCCAAGACCGGATTGGAAAAAGGCAGTAGTTAAAATTGACTTAGAGCCTGCAGGGCCAAAAGAAAAATATGTAAGGGTTCCTGAGAAGGTACAGAAGCTTGATAAAGAAGGAAAACCTGTAGTTGACAAAAATGGCCAGCCAGTTATGGTTATCAAGAAGGTAAATGGCAAGGTTAAGTATAAGGTTGATGAAAAAGGTAGAGTCGTTAGGGAGAAAAAGACTTATATACCAGGATCTTACCTTGAAAAGGGCGGCGTTCTGAAGAGTCCGGGTAAAAAATACAAGACTAGTATTGAAGAGTTTGGTGTAGGTCAATAACTAATGTTTAGTAAGGAGTGAGAAGAGATGGCAGTAAAAAAGTTTAGTCCTACTACTCCGGCAAGAAGGTTCATGACTGTTTCAGCTTTTGATGAAATAACAAAAACAGAACCTGAAAAATCATTGCTAGCTCCATTGAAAAAGAGGGGCGGAAGAAACGTATACGGTAGGATAACAGTTCGTCATATAGGTGGCGGAGCAAAACAAAAATATAGAATCATAGATTTTAAAAGAGATAAAGACGGTATAAAGGCGAAGGTTGCAGGAATTGAGTACGATCCGAACAGAACGGCAAATATAGCACTTCTTCACTATGCAGATGGTGAAAAGAGATATATAATTGCACCTGTTGGATTAAAAGTAGGAGATATTGTTGAATCAGGTGAAAATGCAGATATCAAATCAGGTAACGCACTTAAGCTCGTTAACATACCAGTTGGTACAATGATTCACAATATAGAATTAAAGCCTGGTAAAGGCGGACAGCTTGTAAGAGCAGCAGGAAATTCAGCACAGCTGATGGCTAAAGAAGGGGATTATGCACAGGTAAGACTTCCTTCAGGCGAAGTAAGAATGATAAGAATGAATTGTAAAGCGACTATTGGTCAGGTAAGCAACATTGATCACGAAAACGTTACCGTGGGTAAAGCTGGAAGAAAAAGATGGATGGGTATTAGACCAACAGTACGCGGTGTTGTTATGAATCCATGTGATCATCCTCATGGTGGTGGAGAAGGTAAATCTCCGATAGGTAGACCAAGTCCGGTGACTCCATGGGGTAAACCAACTCTTGGTTTGAAAACAAGAAAGAAGAAAAATAAGAGCGATAAGTTCATAGTTAAGAGAAGAAATCAGAAGTAATTGTTCTATAGGTCATTAGACATAAGTAATAATAGTTTACTTATGAAGGGAGGATTATAATAAATGAGCAGATCTTTGAAAAAGGGACCATATGTTGATGCCAAGCTTCTTAAAAGAATCGAAGAGATGAATGAAAAGAATGAAAAGAAGGTACTCAAGTCATGGTCAAGAGCTTCAACTATATTTCCACAGATGGTTGGTCATACAATTGCTGTTCATGATGGTAGGAAGCACGTTCCAGTGTTTATATCGGAGGATATGGTTGGTCACAAATTAGGTGAGTTTGCTCCAACTAGAACATATAAAGGGCATGCAGGTAAAAATGAAAAATCCAGCGGTGGAAGATAAGAGTGCTGTATAAATGCAGGATAGCTTTGAAAGGAGGAATTCCGGTTGGAAAGAAAGATAAGATCAAAAGATGAACTTCTTAAGGATAAAGAACAAATTCTTGAAACTTATAGTTCTGTTCATAGAAAAAATAAAAAGCCAGTAATCTTGTCAAAGAGAGAAAGAAAGGCTTTGGGAATAGGAAAAGATGAGGGTAGAGCGGTACTTAAATATGCTCGAATATCATCAAGAAAAGTTAAGATTGTTATTGATTTGATAAAAAATAAGAATCTTGAAGAGGCATACGGTATATTGAAATTTACACCAAAAGCTGCTTCCAGTTTATTATTGAAGCTTATCAAATCTGCAGAAGCGAATGCTGTAACAAACAATGGACTTGATAAAGATGTTTTATATGTAGCTGAAGCGTATGCAAATCAAGGACCGACATTAAAAAGAATTATGCCAAGAGCTCAGGGAAGAGCAAACAGAATCAATAAAAGAACAAGTCATATAACTGTAGTATTAAGGGAAAAAGAATAATTGAAAAGGAGGTTGAAGAATGGGCCAGAAAGTTAATCCACACGGTTTAAGGATCGGGATAATTAAAGATTGGGATACCAAATGGTATGCAAGTGATAAGGATTTCAGCGATCTTTTGGTAGAAGACGTTAAGATAAGAAAATTCATAAAAAACAAATTGTACTCTTCAGGTGTATCAAGAATAGAAATCGAAAGAGCTGCAAACAAGGTTAAAATAAATGTTAATACTGCTAAGCCAGGTATTGTAATTGGTAAGGGCGGTACAGGTATTGAGGAGCTCAGAAAAGAAGTAGAAAAGTTGACTGGAAAAAGTGTTTTAATAAACATCACTGAAATTAAAACACCTGATATGGATGCTCAATTAGTAGCTGAAAATATAGCTACACAGCTTGAAAAGAGAATTTCATTCAGAAGAGCGATGAAGCAGGCAATGTCAAGAACAATGAAGCTTGGTGCAAAAGGAATAAAAACTTCTGTAGCAGGCCGTTTGGGCGGTGCTGAAATTGCAAGAACTGAACATTATCATGAGGGAACAATTCCACTCCAGACTTTAAGAGCAGACATTGATTATGGATTTGCAGAAGCAAATACAACATACGGTAAAATTGGTGTTAAGGTTTGGATATATAAGGGTGAAGTTCTTCCTGCTGTTAAGAAGAAAGCGGAAGGAGGAGAACGCTAATGTTAATGCCAAAAAGAGTTAAACGTAGAAGAGTTCAAAGAGGAAGAATGACTGGTGTAGCAACCAGAGGTATAAAAGTTTCAAACGGTGAATTCGGATTGCAGGCTCTTGAGCCAGCTTGGATAACAAGCAATCAAATAGAAGCAGCCAGAATAGCTATGACAAGGTATATAAAAAGAGGTGGTCAGGTTTGGATTAAGATATTCCCTGATAAACCTGTAACCAAAAAACCAGCAGAAACACGTATGGGTAGTGGTAAAGGGTCACCGGAATATTGGGTAGCAGTGGTTAAACCTGGCAGAATATTATTCGAAATCGCAGGCGTAGCGGAGGAAACTGCAAGAGAAGCGTTAAGACTTGCAATGCATAAGCTTCCGATTAAGTGTAAATTTGTGGCCCGCGGAGATGAAATGGACGGTGAAGCAAATGAAAGCTAGTGATTTGAGAGAAAGAACTCAGGCTGAATTAGAAAAAGAAGAGAGGGATTTAAAAGCTGAATTGTTTAAATTGAGGTTTCAGCTTGCAACTAACCAGCTTGAAAATCCAATGAAGTTAAGAGAAGTTAAGAAGTCAATTGCTCGTGTGAAGACAATAATACGTGAAAGGCAATTGAAAGGGACTGATAAATAAAAGACCCTGAAGGGAGGTATATAAATTGGTTCAAAGAGCACTTAGAAAAACAAGAGTAGGTAAAGTAGTAAGCAACAAGATGGATAAGACCATCGTTGTAGCTATAGAAAACAGTGTTAAACATCCGCTGTATGGAAAGATAGTTAAAAGAACATATAAATTAAAAGCACATGATGAGAATAATGAGTGCAATATAGGCGATAAAGTTAAGGTAATGGAAACAAGGCCTTTAAGCAAGGAAAAAAGATGGAGACTTGTTGAAGTTGTCGAGAAAGCACAGTAAGCCCATGGGAAGGAGGTATTAGATATGATTCAAGTCCAATCAAGACTAAGAGTTGCTGATAACACCGGAGCAAAAGAGCTTATGTGCATAAAGGTTCTTGGTGGTTCATGGAGAAAATATGCCAATATAGGTGATATCATTGTAGCTTCAGTTAAAAATGCAACACCCGGTGGTGTTGTTAAGAAAGGTGACGTTGTAAAATGCGTTATAGTTCGTTCAAAAAAAGGTGTAAGAAGAAATGACGGTTCATATATAAAGTTCGATGAAAACGCAGCGGTTATAATAAAAGAAGACAAAAACCCAAGAGGAACACGTATATTTGGTCCAGTTGCTAGGGAATTAAGGGATAAGGATTTCATGAAAATTTTGTCCCTCGCACCGGAAGTTCTATAAGGGAGGAGGCGGCTTAAATTGGAAAATAAGAAAGTTGCACATATAAAAACAGGAGATACTGTTTATATATTGTCAGGCGGTGAAGGAAAAACCGGCGATAAAGGTAAAAAAGGTAAAGTATTGAAGGTTCTTTCAGATAAAGGTATGGTTCTTGTTGAAGGCGTGAATATGAGCGTTAAGCATAAAAAACCTAGAGGAAAATACCAGCAAGGCGGAATAATTCATCAGGAAAGCCCAATATATGCATCAAAAGCTATGGTTATTTGTCCAAAGTGCGGAGAACGTACAAGAGTTGGAAAACAGAAGCTTGATGATGGTCATAAGGTAAGGGTATGCAAAAAATGTAAAGAGTTTATAGATAACATTTAAACTCTGTTCGAAAGGAGGTAATTGGTGAATGACTAGATTGCAAGAAAAATATGTTAAAGAAGTTGTACCAGCATTGCAGGAGAAATTCAAATTCAAAAGTGCAATGCAAATTCCTAAGCTTGAAAAAGTTGTAATTAATATGGGCGTTGGAGATGTTAAAGAAAATCCTAAAGCGATTGATGCAGCACTTAACGATTTAACTGCTATAAGTGGACAAAAGCCTCTTATAACAAAGGCTAAAAAGTCAGTAGCGGCATTTAAATTAAGAGAAGGTATGAATATAGGATGCAAGGTAACACTTCGTGGAGATAGAATGTACGAGTTTGTTGATAAATTGTTTAATATTGCAATGCCAAGAGTAAGGGACTTTAGAGGAGTATCCAACAATTCATTTGATGGAAGAGGAAATTATTCCATGGGTGTTAACGACCAGTTGATATTCCCTGAAATAGAATATGATAAAATTGATAAGATGAGAGGCATGGATATAACATTTGTTACTACAGCAAAAAACGACGAAGAAGCGAAAGAGTTGTTAAAGCTGATGGGCATGCCATTCAGCCGTGCATGATAAGGAGGGGACCTAAGCGTGGCAAAAAAAGCGATGATTTTAAAGCAACAAAAAACTCCCAAGTTTAAAACAAGAGCTTATAATAGATGTAAGCTATGCGGAAGACCGCATGCGTATATAAGAAAATTCGGTATTTGTCGTCTGTGCTTCAGAGTACTGGCATATAAGGGTCAAATACCTGGCGTTAAAAAAGCAAGTTGGTAAACAGAAAATTTGGAAGGAGGTTTAACATATGCAAATTACAGATGCAATAGCTGATATGTTAACCAGAATAAGAAATGCTAGTTCTGCAAAACATGAGTCTGTTGATATTCCTGCTTCAAATATAAAGAAGGCGATAGCAAGAATTTTATTGGAAGAAGGATTTGTGAGGAATATTGAAGAAATAGAAGACGGTAAGCAAGGCATAATCAGATTGGCTTTAAAATATACACCAAGCAAAAGTGGTGTAATAACTGGTATAAAGAGGATAAGCAAACCTGGATTAAGGGTATATGCCGGTAAGGATGAACTTCCTAAAGTATTAGGTGGTTTAGGAATAGCAATAATCTCTACATCAAAAGGGATTATGTCCGACAAAAAAGCCAGAGCTCAGGGAATAGGCGGAGAAGTACTGGCTTTCGTATGGTAGTATAAAATAATTCTGAAAAGGGCTAGTGCTCATAATTTAAGAACAGGAGGAAGAAAAATGTCGCGAATAGGCAGAATGCCCATTGCTATACCTAAAGGTGTAGACGTAAAAATCGCTGAGAACAACATAGTTACGGTTAAAGGGCAAAAAGGAACTTTGACAAAAGAGTTCCATAAGGATATGATAATTAAGATAGAAAATAATGAAATAAATGTATCAAGACCTTCCGAGCAAAAAATGCATAAAGCATTGCACGGACTTACAAGAACCCTTCTTAACAATATGGTTGAGGGTGTAACTAATGGATATGAAAAAGCTCTTGAAATAAATGGGGTAGGATACAGGGCCGCTAAACAGGGAAAGAAATTAGTTCTTACCCTCGGCTACTCACATCCGGTTGAAATGGAAGAGCCTGCAGGCATAACAGTTGAAGTGCCTGCTCAAAACAAAATAATTGTAAAAGGTATTGATAAGCAAGCAGTTGGTGAGTTTGCTGCGAAAATAAGAGAAAAGAGAGAACCTGAACCATATAAGGGTAAAGGTATAAAGTATGAAACTGAAGTTATCAGACGTAAAGAAGGTAAGACTGGCGGAAAAGGTAAAAAATAAGAAAGGAGTGAACTTTAATGATAAAAAAGCCTAACACTAACAAAATAAGATTGAGAAAGCATTTAAGGGTACGCAAAAAAATTAAAGGTACTCCTGAACGCCCAAGGTTGAATGTATTCAGAAGTTTAAATCATATATATGCACAGATTATAGATGATACAAACGGAAACACACTTGTTGCAGCTTCAACCATTGATGAGTCTTTAAAAGGGAAGATAAAGTATGGTGGAAATAAGGAAGCTGCTAAAGAAGTAGGCAAGCTTATAGCTAAAAAAGCAATTGACAAAGGAATTAAGCTGGTTGTTTTTGATAGAGGGGGATACCTTTATCACGGAAGAGTTAAAGAGCTTGCTGAAGCAGCAAGAGAAGCGGGCTTGGAATTTTAATAGAAGGAGGGACATAAATTGCAACGAATTGATGCGAATTCATTAGACCTTAAAGAAAAGGTAGTTAATATAGGTCGTGTTACTAAGGTTGTTAAAGGTGGTAGAAATTTTCGTTTCAGTGCACTTGTTGTTGTTGGAGATGAAAATGGACATATAGGAAGCGGAATAGGAAAAGCAGCAGAAATTCCTGATGCAATAAGAAAAGGAATTGAAGATGCAAAGAAGAATCTTATAAAGGTTCCACTTGTAGAGACAACCATTCCACATGAATCAACAGGTGAGTATGGTGCAGGAAGAGTTCTTCTGATGCCTGCTAAAGAAGGTACTGGAGTTATAGCTGGTGGTCCGGTAAGAGCGGTTCTTGAATTAGCTGGTATACGTGACATAAGAACTAAGTCATTAGGGTCAAACAACCCAATAAATATGGTTAATGCAACAATAAACGGTTTATCACAGTTAAGGACAGCAGAAGATGTAGCTAAGCTTAGAGGTAAAACCGTTGAAGAAATACTGGGCTAGGAGGGTAGCTAACATGGCTGGTAAATTAAAAATTACATTAGTTAGAAGTATAAATAAAGCTAAAGAAGACCAGGTTGCTACAATAAAAGCTCTTGGTTTAAAAAAAATAAGAAGTGTAGTTGAGCAAAAAGATAATCCTCAGATAAGAGGAATGGTTAAAAAGGTTTCTCATCTTGTGGCAGTTGAAGAAATATAAGAGGAGGTGTAAGATATGAAACTTTTCGAATTAGTACCTTCACCAGGCTCAAAGAAAGTAGCAATGAGAAAAGGTAGAGGTCCAGGTAGCGGAAACGGTAAAACAGCCGGAAAAGGTCATAAGGGACAGAACGCACGTGCAGGCGGTGGAGTAAGACCGGGTTTTGAAGGCGGACAGATGCCGTTATACAGAAGGTTACCTAAAAGAGGTTTCAATAATAAAAACTTTGCTAAGGTTTATGCTGAAGTAAATGTTTCAGATTTAAATTTATTTGAAAATGGATCAACAGTTACATTGGAGCAGTTAAAAGAAAATGGTTTGGTTAAAAAGGTAAATGACGGTGTAGCTATATTGGGTAATGGAGAGTTAACCAAAAAGCTTACTGTTCAAGCTGCTAAGTTTACAAAAAGTGCTTCTGAAAAGATAGAAGCTGCAGGGGGAAAGGTCGAGGTGGTTTAATATGGGTATGTTGGAAATATTGAGAAATGCCTGGAAGATTCCCGATTTAAAAAGAAAACTTATATTTACAGTATGTCTTTTGCTTGTATATAGAGTTGGTTCCCACATACCCGTTCCGGGTTTGAATCCGGCTGAGTTCCAAAGGTTAGTTGATCAAGGCGGACAGCTTTTCGGGTTTTTTAATATAGTATCAGGCGGAGCCTTTAAGCTCGCAACGATATTTGCAATGAGTATTACACCATATATCAATTCGTCTATCATAATGCAGTTGTTGACTGTCGCTATTCCAAAGCTGGAACAATTAGCTAAGGAAGGCGAAGAAGGAAGAAAAATTATTGCTCAATACACCAGATATGGAACCGTTATACTTGCGTTTATACAGGCTGTAGGTCTGTATTTCGGAATTAAAGGTGCGGTTGTTAATACAGGTGTATTAAGCTTTATTACAATAACTTTAACATTTACAGCTGGTACGGCTTTTCTTATGTGGCTTGGTGAGCAGATCACAGAGCATGGAATCGGAAACGGTATATCATTGATGATCTTCGCGGGTATAGTTTCAAATGGTCCGTCAGCTTTTGCAGCACTGTTAAACATCGGAAAAGTAGGTATGACAGAAGGCAATTTCCTAATGGCATTGGTTAAGATAATTGCTATATTAGTAGTGTTCTTAGCAATGATAGTGGCAGTTGTATGGGTCTCGCAGGCAGAAAGGCGAATCCCTGTTCAATATGCAAAAAGAGTAGTTGGAAGAAAAGTTTATGGTGGACAGAGCACTCATATTCCTATAAAAGTAAATATGGCAGGTGTTATTCCGATAATATTTGCAATGTCTATTATGATGTTTCCATCACAAATCATAAGCTTCTTCTTCGCGGATGCAAACAATTGGTTTGTAAATTTCTTCAGGAATTCAACAGGCAGTGTTTGGTATGCCATAGTATATTCAATACTGATAATGTTCTTCACATTCTTCTACACCATGATTGTGTTCAACCCTATTGAACTTGCAAACAATATGAAAAAGAACGGCGGGTTTATACCGGGAATAAGACCAGGAAAACCTACATCTGACTATATATCAAGAGTAGTAAACAGAGTGACATGGTTTGGTGCAATATTCCTGGCAGTTGTAACTGTATTACCGATAGTTTTACAGAATGCAACAGGTTTAGCAAATGTATGGTTTGGAAGTACATCAGTCTTGATTTTAGTAGGTGTTGCATTAGATACAATTAAACAGATGGAATCACAGATGCTTATGAGACATTATAAGGGGTTCCTTGAATAATATATAGAGAGAGTATCTAATGGTATTTGTAATGGAGGAATAAAATATGAGATTGATTTTTTTGGGGGCTCCTGGAGCTGGTAAGGGTACACAAGCAAAGAAGATTTCACAAAGGCTATCAATACCTCATATATCCACAGGTGATATATTTAGAAATAATATTGTAAATGAAACTGAACTTGGGATAAAAGCAAAAGAATACATTGATAAAGGTATGCTTGTACCCGACGAACTTACTATAAGCATTGTTAAAGACAGGCTTATGCAGGATGATTGTAAAAATGGTTTTATTCTGGATGGATTTCCAAGAACCATTCCTCAAGCAGAGTATCTGGAAAAAGCACTTAATGAAATGGAAACAGATATAGACCATGTTGTTAATCTGCATGTTGCTGATGAGGAAATAATTAGAAGGATGTCTGGAAGAAGAGTGTGCCCTAATTGCGGAGAAACATTTCATATTGTTTTCAATCCTACAAAAGTAGATGGTATTTGTGATACTTGTAATGCAAATGTCATACAGAGAGATGACGATAAGGAAGAAACTGTTATTAGTAGGCTTAAAACATATCATAATCAGACAGAACCACTAATTGACTTCTATTCTAAAAGAGGTAAGATACTTACTGTAATTGGAAAAGAAGAAATTGAAGAAACATCAAAAGATGTTATAAAGGTATTGGGTGTATGACAGATGAGCATTAATAAATCTAAAGCTGAAATAGAACTAATGAAAAAGTCAAGTGATATATTGGTTAATGCCCTCATAAGGATTCAAGAAGCAGTTAAACCAGGTGTAACAACTTTAGATCTGGACAAAATTGCTGAGGATTATATCAGGAAATGCGGTGCGATACCTTCATTCTTAGGGTATAAATCACCTTATAGAGGAGCTGTTGATTATCCGGGAAGTATATGTGCATCTGTAAATAATGAAGTTGTACATGGCATTCCCGGTTTAAGAGTTTTAAAAGATGGCGATATTATTAGTGTTGACATTGGGGTCTATTTTAATGGATTTCACTCTGATGCAGCGAGAACTTTTCCGGTAGGTACTGTTACTGCAGAAGCACAACATTTGATTGATGTTACAAAACAAAGCTTCTATGAAGGTATAAAAAACGCCGTAGTAGGAAAGAGGATACGGGATATATCAGCTGCTATACAAGATTATGTAGAGAGTAACGGATATTCTGTAGTGAGGGATTATGTAGGCCATGGTATTGGAACTGAGATGCATGAAGAGCCGCAAATACCTAATTACAGATTTAAAGGTGCAAATCCGAGGATTGTGCCTGGTATGGCATTAGCTATAGAACCTATGGTGAATGCAGGAGATTATAACGTAAAACTGCTTGAAAATAAATGGACTGTTGTAACTTCTGATAACAGTTTATCGGCTCACTATGAGAATACGATAATTATTACGGAATCAGAACCTATTATATTAACCCAAACACCTTAGATGTGCAGTGGAAGTAAAATTACGAAAGCAATAAAGAGGTGAATTCCTTGGATTATAAAATAGGTCAGGTAGTTTATTCAAAAGCTGGTAGAGATGCCGGTAAGAAATTTATTATAGTAAGTATTCCGGATGAATCATATGTGTATATCTCCGACGGCGACCTTAGAAAAATAGAAAAACCCAAAAGAAAAAAAGCAAAGCATCTATTAATTACAGAGGAAATTGTAAAGCCGTTGAGTGAAAAACTTTTGAAAAATATGAATGTTAACAATTCTGAAGTCAGAAGGGCTTTAGAAGATCCTCGATGATAACTGGTATGATAGAGGACAGTGATTTGATAAGGAGGTTTTAATATTGTCTAAGGAAGATGTAATAGAAGTTGAAGGTAAGATAATAGAGGCATTACCAAATGCGATGTTTCAGGTGGAATTGGATAATGGACACAAGGTACTTGCCCATATATCTGGAAAATTAAGAATGAATTTTATAAGAATTCTTCCTGGTGATAGAGTAGTTATAGAGCTTTCACCCTACGATTTGACAAGGGGTAGAATAACTTGGAGAGCTAAGTAATTTAAGGAGGAGAATAAAATGAAGGTAAAACCATCAGTAAAACAAATTTGCGAAAAGTGCAAGATAATTAAAAGAAAAGGCAGAGTAATGGTTATTTGCGAAAATCCAAAACATAAGCAAAAGCAAGGCTAATTTTGGATTATTATAAATGTGTAAAGCTTTCTTAATAAAAATTCGTAAAGGAGCGGCTGCATGAGGATAATCATGTCCTTAAAGAATATTTGTTAAGCAAGTTATCATAGTAGCTAAATTATTGAACTTGATTGAATTTAACGGAGGTGTAAAAAGATGGCTCGTATTGCCGGAGTTGATTTACCCAGAGAGAAAAGAGTAGAAATTGGGCTAACTTATATATTTGGTATAGGTAGACCAAAGTCAAATGAAATTTTAAAAGCAACTGGGATAAATCCAGACACAAGAGTCAGAGACTTGACTGACGACGAAATAAGCAAATTGAGAGAAATAATAGACAAGGAATACAAAGTTGAAGGTGATTTAAGGAGAGAAATAGCTTTAAACATCAAGAGACTTATTGAAATTGGATGTTATAGAGGACGTAGACATAGAATGGGACTTCCAGTAAGAGGACAGAATACCAAGAATAATGCTAGAACAAGAAAAGGACCTAAGAAGTCTATTGCTAACAAGAAAAAGTAATATTGAATAAGGAGGTTGAAGAATAAAATGGCAGTTAAAACCGCTGGTGGAAAAAGAACGACCAGAAAAAGAAGAGAACGTAAACATGTTGAACGCGGTCAAGCACATATAAGATCAACATTCAACAATACAATAGTTACACTTACTGATGCTACTGGAAATGCTTTGTCATGGGCTAGTGCTGGTGGATTGGGTTTTAGAGGATCAAGAAAGAGCACACCATATGCTGCTCAAATGGCAGCTGAAACTGCTTCAAAAGCAGCTATGGAACATGGTTTAAAGTCTGTAGAGGTTTACGTAAAAGGACCTGGTGCGGGAAGAGAAGCAGCTATTAGAGCTTTGCAGGCTGCAGGCCTTGAAGTTAGTTTAATAAAGGACGTTACTCCAATTCCTCACAATGGTTGCAGACCACCAAAAAGAAGAAGAGTTTAATAGAAAGTATATGGCAGCATAGTTGTAATGAAAATAAATGTTGCCTGTTTCGATCATATTATTGGAGGTGTAAAATTAAATGGCAAGATACACTGGTGCATCTTGTAGGCTTTGCCGAAGAGAAGGTGAAAGACTTTTACTTAAGGGTGAAAGATGCTATACAGATAAATGTTCAATAAAAAGAAGGGTTTATGCTCCTGGACAGCATGGACAACAGAAAAAGAAGCTTTCCGAATACGGATTACAGCTCCGTGAAAAGCAGAAAGCAAGAAGATATTATGGAATTCTTGAAGGACAGTTCAGAAAATATTTTGAACTTGCTTCCAAGAAAAAAGGTATTACTGGTGAAAATCTTCTCCAAATATTAGAAAGCAGACTTGACAATACTGTTTACAGATTGGGACTGGCTACTTCAAGACCTGAAGCAAGACAGCTGGTTACTCATGGTCATTTCACTGTTAACGGAAAGAAAGTTAATATTCCGTCTTATCTTCTAAAAATAGGAGATGTTGTAGCTTTAAAGGAAAAGAGCAAGAAATCTGAGAAATTCAAAGCTATAAGTGAAATAGTAGGAAGAACAACAATACCTAAGTGGCTTGAGTTTGACCGTGAGAATATGGTTGGTAAGGTAGCTGCAATTCCTGCGAGAGAAGACATAGATTTACCGATTGCAGAACACTTGATTGTTGAGTTGTATTCTAAATAATAGTTTATAAACTTAAAGAATCGTTGGAAATAGCAACTGAAATGATAAGTCGGGGACCTATGGATTTTAAAGTAGACTATTAAGAGATAAAGAATCAGTTGCCCTCATTAACAAATTAAAGACAAAAAGGAGGGTTTTAGGTTGATCGAAATAGAAAAGCCAAAGATTGAGTGCATTACGATAAGTGAAGATAATACTTATGGAAAGTTTGTTGTAGAGCCGCTGGAAAGAGGATATGGTACAACTCTGGGCAATTCTTTAAGAAGGATTTTATTATCCTCATTGCCTGGTGTAGCTGTTACATCCATAAAGATAGATGGTGTACTTCACGAATTTTCCACGGTGCCTGGAGTTGTTGAGGACGTTACTGAAATTATCCTTAACATAAAAGGTTTATCTTTACAAATGCACAGCGAAGGTCAGAAAATAGTATATATAGAAGCTGAAGGGGAAGGTCCTGTTACTGCCGGTGATATAACTGCAGATGCGGATGTTGAAATATTAAACCCTGATCTTCATATAGCTACACTCAATGGAGACCACAAGCTCTATATTGAGTTGACCATTAATAAAGGCAGAGGATACGTACCGGCTGAGAAGAATAAGCAGCCTGGGCAGCCTATAGGTATTATACCTGTTGATTCAATTTATACTCCTGTGAGGAAAGTGAATTATACAGTTGAAAATACCCGTGTTGGTCAGGTTACTGATTATGACAAGCTGACTTTTGAAGTATGGACAAATGGAAGTATTAAGCCGGATGAGGCAATAAGCCTTGGTGCAAAGATACTTAGTGAACATTTGAACCTGTTCATAGATTTGTCTGATCAGGCTAAGAATACAGAAATAATGGTCGAAAAAGAAGAGACTAAGAAGGAAAAAGTTCTTGAGATGACTATTGAGGAACTTGATCTTTCGGTTAGATCATACAACTGTTTGAAGCGTGCCGGAATTAACACTGTAGAAGATCTAACAAACAGGACTGAAGAGGATATGATGAAGGTTAGAAACCTCGGTAGAAAGTCCCTTGAAGAAATTCTGCAGAAGCTCAGTGCACTTGGATTATCCTTGGCACCAAGCGAAGAGTAAAAAGATGATAAAAAAGGAAGTATCTTGTAGTAATACAAGACCTGTTGAATAAAGGTAAGGGAGGTAAATTAAATGCCATTACAAAGGAAACTCGGACGCGCTACAGACCAAAGAAAAGCTGTTTTAAAAGGTCTTGTAACATCATTGTTCGAGTACGGTAAGATTGAAACCACACAGGCAAGGGCAAAGGAAGTTAAAAATATTGCTGAAAAACTAATAACAATTGCTATAAAAGAGGCTGATAACTTTGAATCAAAGAATGTTAAAGTAACAGCTGCAAAACTGGATCCTACAGGAAAAAAGATATTAAATGCTGCTACATCCCGTAACGATAGGAGTTACAGGAAAGTAGAAAGAGAAGAAAAGAGCGAAAGAAAAGCAGTTGATAATCCTTCAAGGTTACATGCCAGAAAAATGATTATGAACTGGGTTTACAAAGTAAAAGACAAAGATGGAAATAGCATAAACCTTGCAAACAAAATATTTGATGAAATTGCTCCAAAGTACAAAGATACTAAGGGCGGTTACACAAGAATATACAAGCTCGGCGTAAGACGCGGAGATGCTGCAGAGGTTGTTATTTTAGAATTGGTTTAAAAAATAATGAAACAGTAATGGGATTAGGTGATGATAGAATTTCTTAATCCCTTTGTTTTATAAATAACAGCAAAATAAAAGACGAATTTTATTTAAAAGGGCACTTTGACCGTGGAAACAGGTTTAAAGTGCTTTATGGTCCTCTTTAACTAAAATATGATAGAGAGTGATTTGGAATGGATAAAATAACAATAGAACTAAAAAATGTATATCATTCTTATAAAACAGATAATAGCAATAAAGAGAAATCCCTAAATAATATCAATTTGAAGATTGAACAGGGTGAGTTTATTTCAGTCATAGGAAGAAACGGTTCAGGCAAGTCAACCCTTGCGAAAATGCTAAATGCTTTATTAAAGCCTACTGAAGGAACTGTATATATAGGTAGAATTGATTCAAAAAACAATGACTTTATATGGGAGATTAGAAGCAGAGTTGGCATGGTGTTTCAAAATCCGGAAAATCAAATAGTTGCAACTACAGTTGAAGAAGATGTGGCATTTGGCCCGGAGAATTTGGGCATACATCCGCCAGTAATAAGGGAAAGGGTGGATGGTGCATTGAAGGCTGTGGGAATATATGAATTAAAAGATCAGCAAACAGCATTTCTATCAGGTGGGCAGAAGCAACGAGTTGCAATAGCCGGAGTTTTAGCAATACAGCCAAAATGTATTGTAATGGATGAAGCAACCTCAATGCTTGATCCTGAGGGCCGTAGAGAGGTAATGGAAATAGTTCGGCAGCTTAATAGAAAATACAATATTACAATTATACATATAAGTCATCATATGGAAGAAGCTTGTTTGTTTGATAGGGTAATTGTTATGGATAAGGGCTCAATATTAATGGATGGCAAGCCTGAAGAAGTATTTTCGAAAGTCGATGTTGTTAAAGGACTAGGACTTGATGTACCCCAAATAACAGAGCTTTTTTATGAATTGAATAAATATGGACTCAAACTTCCTTTAGATATTGGAAATGACGAAGAGGCTGTTTGCAAATTGATAAACGTTATAATGGGTGAGTGTGGTAAAGATGGCAATAGTAATTGAAAATCTCAGGCATACCTATGTGGTTGGAAATACATATAAGCATGATGCATTGATAGATATAAGCTTAAGAATAAATGACGGAGAGTCGGTAGGAATAATTGGGCATACGGGTTCGGGAAAGTCTACATTGGTTCAGCACATAAACGGTTTACTTATGCCAACTTGCGGAAGTGTCAGTGTTGATGAAATTGAAATTAACAAAAACAATATAAAGGATATAAGAAAAATGGTAGGCTTGGTGTTTCAATATCCGGAACATCAGCTTTTTGAGGAAACTGTATATATGGATATTGGATATGGCCTGTTTAAGCAAGGCTATGAAAGAAAATGGGTTGAAGAAAAAATCAATGAAACTATTGATATAATAGGACTGGATAAAAGCTTACTGGAAAAATCACCATTCCGTCTTTCCGGAGGAGAAAAAAGGAAGGTTGCAATAGCCGGAGTACTGGCTATGAAGCCTAAGGTACTGATTCTTGATGAACCTGCAGCAGGACTTGATCCAAAGGGAAGAGATGAAATATATGACGCAGTTGTTAAATATAAAAAAGAAAATAATGCTACAATAATACTTGTTTCACATAGCATGGAGGATTTGGCCAGGTATGTTGACAGGATTGTTGTATTAAATAAAGGCAGGATAGAGATGGACGGTGGGGTAGCAGAGGTATTTAAAAATGATGCTATGCTTAAAAAAATAGGGTTATCTGTTCCGCATATAACTCGTTTCATGAGATTGCTTCAGGAAAGGATTCCAAATATAAACTCTGATGTATTTACTGTTAAAGCTGCAAAGGAAGAAATTCTGGGTTATTTGAATAAGAGGGAATTGCAATGATCAAAAATATGACATTAGGTCAGTATGTAAGCGGCAATACATTGTTACACAGAGCTGATCCCAGAACAAAAATAATATTGACCATGGTTTTAATGGTCTATTATGTAATAATAGACTCTTATATACAATTTGCTTTAGCAGCCATCTTTACAGTGATTGTATTAGCAGGAACAAAAGTACATATAAGCTATGTTATAAAAAGTATAAAGCCTATTTTTTTTATTATGATTGTAACAGGTATAATAAATCTGGTCACAACTAAAGGGAATACAGCTCTAGAGCTTGGATTTGTCCGGGTAACATATGAAGGAATAGAAATTACTTTGAAAATGTTTATAAGGCTTTCAATAATTATTATTAACTCATCCATGATCACATATACTACCACTCCAATCACTGTTACAGACGCAATTGAAAGGCTTCTAAGCGGACTTAAAAGATTTAGGGTTCCTGTGCACGAAGTTGCTATGATGATGTCGCTATCCATAAGGTTTATACCGATTTTGGCGGAGGAAACAAATAAGCTGATGAAGGCACAAGCCTCAAGGGGAACAGAATTTGACCAGGGAGGAATTATCAAAAGAACAAAGAGCTACATACCTTTACTTGTACCGCTTTTAGCAGGAGCCTTCAGAAGAGCCGAGGAACTGGCTATGGCAATGGAAGCAAGATGCTATAGAGGGGGAGAAGGCAGGACAAGGTTAAAGCAACTTACGTATACCAAAGAAGATATAAAAGTACTTGTAATATTTCTCATATTTATTATTTGTACAATTGTTGCAAAATTGTTAGGTAATAGCATTAATTTATATTTTTGAAATGCCTAATATAAATATTGATTCAAAGCCAAAGTTATAGTATTCTTTAATCTAGAAGTGAATATTTTGAATCAATTAAGATCTATGATGTACAGGAGGATAACATGTATTATGTAGGTATTGATTTAGGCGGTACAAATATTGCTGCCGGTGTTGTGGATGAAAATGGGGTACTGCTTAATAAGGATAGTGTGCCGACAAAAAGAGAGAGACAATATCAGGAAATAATTAAGGATATGGCTCAACTGGCAATAAAGGTGATTAAAGATAAAGGGCTGGATATAAAAGATATAAAAAGCATCGGAATAGGATCACCAGGTACTCCGGACATTAAAAAAGGTATGCTTGTTTACAGCTGTAATTTAAACTTTGATAATGCTCCAATCAGAGATGAAATGCAAAAATATATAGATCTTCCTATATACCTGGAAAACGATGCAAACTGTGCTGCACTGGCAGAAAGCATCGCCGGGGCTGCAAAGGATGTGGATGATTCTATTGCCATAACCCTTGGAACAGGAATTGGAGGGGGCATTGTAATTAACAAGAGAATTTACAGCGGGTTTAATTATGCCGGCTCTGAAATAGGACATACAGTCATAGTATCCGATGGTGTTCAATGCACCTGTGGAAGGAAGGGATGTTGGGAGGCATATGCTTCAGCAACAGCACTCATAAGGCAGACAAAGGATGCTGCTTTAGCTAACCCTGAATCAAAAATAAATGAGATCATAAATGGTAATTTGGATAATATAGATGCAAAGACAGCCTTTGATGCTGCTAAAATTGGAGATGCCACAGGGCAGAAGGTTGTTGATCAATATATTAAGTACATAGCTGAAGGCCTGTCAAATACAATAAATTCATTTATGCCTGAAGTTGTTGTAATAGGCGGAGGAGTATGTAAAGAGGGAGAATACCTCTTAAAGCCACTAAGAGAAAGGGTTTATGCAGACATATACTGCAGAGGTTCGGTTCCTAAGCCTCAAATAAGAGTGGCACAGATGGGAAATGATGCAGGAATAGTTGGAGCTGCAATGCTTGGAAAATAGAAATGAGAAATATAAAAGTTATCATAGAATATGACGGAACAGGATATCACGGTTGGCAGTCACAGGAAAATGCTGTTTCTGTTCAAAGGGTAGCAGAGGATGCTTTTAAAAAGCTGACAGGAGAAAATATTAAATTAATTGGTGCTAGCAGGACCGATACGGGAGTACACGCTTATGGCCAGACAGCCAATTTTTATACAGAATCCAAAATTCCCGGAGAAAAGTTTTTTCTTGCGGTAAATTGCCTGCTTCCGCCTGATATATCCGTTGTTCATTCTGAGGAAGTACCAGAGGATTTTCATTCAAGATTTGATGCAAAGGGCAAAAAATACAAGTATCTTATATATAATGACAGAGCCCCATCTGCATTACTGCGGAGCAGGGCTTTTCATGTTCCAGTTCAATTAAATCTTGAAGCAATGAAAAAAGCTGCTGAATATATACCCGGAAAAAAAGACTTTTCGGCTTTTAAGGCCAGTGGAAGCAGTGTTAAAGACTCCATAAGGACTGTATCGGGGATTGAGCTTCAAAAAAAGGACAAGATTATTGAGCTTATTGTATCAGGAGACGGGTTCCTTTACAACATGGTCAGGATTATAGCAGGCACCCTTGTTGATGTGGGTATTGGGAGAATATCCCCGGATGAATTAGGCTCTATCCTTGAAAGCAAGGATAGGACAAGAGCTGGAAGAACAGCACCGGCACATGGGTTGTATCTTGTGGAAGTATATTATTAAAATGGTAGAATATAATTTTTTCAGCATGTTGACAGTGGATTAACTGTGTGCTATTGTTGGCTTTAGGCTAAAAAATTATTATTTTTCGTCGATGCGTTTTTTGGTTGTATTGGATAAAGTTGTATTAGATTAAAGTTGTAATAGATTAAAGCTATATTAGATTAAAGTTGTATTGGATAACTGAGAGCAATTAGTTGTTTGTATGGAAGGAATGATACCATGAATAAAACTGAACTGTTGGGAAGATGGACAAGAGAAAAGTCCGAAGAACTATACGGTATTAAAAATTGGGGGGCCGGTTACTTTTCAATATCGGATAAGGGGGAAGTACTTGTTAACCCGTATAAGGGTAGTAAATCTTCTGCCATAAGCCTTATGGATATAATTTCAGGTGTCAAAGAACGTGGGCTTGATATGCCTGTTTTATTGCGTTTTGAAAATTTGCTTGATTCGCAAATATCCTTTTTGAATAGCTCATTCAATGAGGCTATAAAGAAGTTAAATTATAAGGGTGAATATAGAGGAGTATACCCTATAAAGGTTAATCAGCAGCAGCAGGTTATTGAGGAAGTTACAAAGTTCGGTCAGAGGTATCACCATGGTTTGGAAGTGGGGAGCAAAGCTGAACTGGTGGCAGCTCTTTCTCTTATGAAGGATAAGGAAGCGTGTCTTATATGCAATGGATATAAGGACGAAGAATTTATTGATTTAGGCCTTTATGCCATAAAAATGGGGTACAGGTGCTTTTTCGTAATAGAGATTCCAGGCGAGCTGGATTTAGTGCTGGAAAGGGCTCAGGCATTAGGAGTTCAGCCAAATATCGGTGTCAGAATAAAGCTCTCTGCAAAAGCCGGAGGACATTGGACGGAATCCGGAGGGGATCGCAGTATATTCGGACTTAATGTTTCGCAGGTTATATCCATTGTAGATACACTAAAAGAAAAGAAGATGCTGGATTCATTAAAACTCCTGCACTACCATTTGGGTTCACAGATACCTAATATCAGGGACATACGTTCTGCTGTGCTTGAAGCAGCAAGGGTATATGCAGAGCTGGTAAATGAAGGTGCACCAATGGGGTACCTTGATTTAGGAGGAGGACTGGCGGTTGATTATGATGGCTCAAATACCAACTATACCAATAGCCGTAATTATAATGTTGAAGAGTATTGTACCGATATAGTTGAAGCGGTTATGTCAATTATGGATCCTAGCGGCATCCCGCACCCTGTTATTGTAACCGAATCGGGCCGTGCTGTGGTTGCGTATTATTCAGTATTGATATTTAATGTGCTTGATGTGGAAAAATTCCAGGAATATGATTTGCCTGAGAAGCTTGATGACAATACTTCGGAGCAGATTAAAAACCTTTATGAAGCTAAGAAGAACATTAATCTCAAAAACATTCAGGAGTGTTACAACGATGTGCTGTACTACAGAGATGAAATTCGAGATATGTTTAAACATGGAAGAATAAGTCTGCGTGAACGTTCTATGTCTGAAAAGATATTTTGGAATGCCATAAGTCAAATAGCAAAGGAAAAGTTAAAGCTTAAGAATCCCCCGCCGGATCTTGAAGACATTGAAAGTGCAATAGCAGATATATATTACTGCAATTTTTCTGTTTTTCAATCAATTCCGGATAGTTGGGCTATAGATCAATTATTTCCGATAATGCCTATACACCGTCTATTGGAGTTGCCGAAGCGAAATGCAGTTATTGCAGATATAACCTGTGATTGTGACGGTAAGATTGACCACTTTATTGATCTTCATGATGTAAGAAACACATTGCCCTTACATGAAATGAAAAACGGGGATGATTATTATCTTGGGGTATTCCTTGTAGGAGCCTATCAGGAAACGCTGGGTGATTTACACAATCTTTTTGGTGATACAAACGTTGTAAGCGTGAGAATATACCCTGACGGCCATTTTGACTTTGTAAACGAAATCCATGGCGATAGCGTAGCAGATGTTCTTTCCTATGTAGAGTTTGACCCGAAGGATATGCTGGTAAGTTTTAGAGAAAAAGCTGAGGAAGCTATAAGGGACGGACTAATAACTGCATCCGACAGAAGAGAAATAATGAAGGCTTATGACAATGGACTTAGGGGATACACTTATTATGAGAGATAGTATGTTGTGCAATGTGGCCATTAAATAATTGGACAAGATAAATTACAATATTAAGAAAAACACTTTATCTGAAAAGTGTTTTTTCTTTGTTTTTTTCATTAACATACTAAAAAATGAAATGACGGCCGATTATGTGAGAGATATCGATACAATAGGTGAAAAAAATAGAGTATAAGTGAGATAAATTAAAAATATAGCTTGACACTTTGCTATATTAATATTAAAATATTATAGTGTCTAAAATTGGTTCATTGTGTTATGAAATTGAACTAAGGTGTGATTAATAATTACTTACGCTTATGAGCGGGTGTTGATGATTAAAGTCAACACATGAGCGAAATTTATAGCGGAAGTTATTTTTTGGTCATAACTAAAGAATTTTGTAGTTAAAGTATAACTTTAGCAGTCTAAAATTCAGATGACTATAAATCAGAAGCGTAATTCGTTGTCAAGGAGGTAGAAAAAATAATGAAAACTTTTATGGCTAAGCCACAAGAAGTTGAAAGAAAATGGTTGATTGTTGATGCTAGCGGCAAACCTCTCGGTAGACTTGCTAGTGAAGTTGCAAAATTATTAAGGGGAAAGCATAAGCCTACTTATACTCCACATGTTGATACTGGTGATCATGTTATAGTATTGAATGCGGATAAGGTTGTTCTCACAGGTAAGAAGCTTGAGCAGAAGATGTACAGACATTATTCCGGATACCCAGGCGGTATGAAGGAAATAAAGTATAAGCATTTCATGGCTACTAGACCTGAAAGGGCTGTTGAGCTTGCTATTAAAGGCATGTTGCCAAAGAATAGCCTTGGAAGAGCAATGTATAGAAAATTGAAGGTTTATAAGGGAACAGAACATGAGCATCAGGCACAGAAACCTGAAGCTATCGAATTGGATATTTAATTGAAGGGAGGAGTTAGTACTTATGGCAAAGGTTCAATATTATGGAACTGGTAGAAGAAAGAAAGCTGTTGCAAGAGTTAGACTTGTACCAGGAGAAGGAAAAGTAACAATAAATGACAGAAGCATTGATGATTATTTTGGATTGGAGACATTAAAGGTTATAGTTAAACAACCTTTAGTTCTTACAGATACAATAGGAAAGTTTGATGTACTTTGTAAAGTTGTTGGTGGTGGCTTTACAGGTCAGGCAGGAGCTATTAGACACGGTATTTCAAGAGCACTTTTAAAAGCTGATGAAGAATTAAGACTGGTTCTTAAGAAAGCTGGCTTCCTTACAAGGGACCCAAGAATGAAGGAAAGAAAGAAATACGGTCTCAAAAAGGCGAGAAGAGCTCCACAGTTCTCAAAGAGATAATATTTACATTGTTATCAAATCCTCAAATGCTTGCATTTGGGGATTTTTGATTGTGTAAGAACATGTTAAAATGGGTTGATTTTAGGCTACAGCTAACAAACAGCATCCTATAATTTTACACTTTTATTTATTTCTAATAATGCTATAATTTTTACATAGACAGTGATTGGAAAAAGGAGAAAACCAAAATGGCAAGTAGGTCCTTTGTAGGATATGGGGCATTAATGGTACTAAAGCCTAAGTAGATTGTTATTCAAAGGAATCTGAGATTTTAAAAATAATCCTATTGCAAATTGAGAATTTAAGATAAAATTTCATTAGGGCTAAACGTCGTGTCATATTATTTAATGCTGTAATATCAAAACTCTTTCCCTTAAAAATATACTGGAGCTGATAGAATGAAAGATACAGTTGATTTTAAATTTATTTGTGAGATTAAACCTTTGACTGATGAATACGGAAGTGTGATTGTATTTCACCCATATAAGGAATATAAAAATGTAGACAATAAAAAACTTAATAAATATGGAAAAGGACCATTCTGTAAATTTCAGATTCCCAATGGCATCAATAAAGCAGGAGTCTATATTCTTAAAATCAATGATGAAGTAAAGTATGTTGGCGAGTGCGAAAACTTAAGCAGCAGATATAACATGGGGTATGGCCAAATTTCTCCCAGAAACTGTATTGTGGGAGGGCAGTCTACTAACTGCAAGATAAACTCATACATTTTGCGGGAAGTTAAAAATGGTTCTAAAGTCCTTCTCTTGTTCTATGAAACTGAAAATAGGTTTGAAGTTGAGAGAGAATTAATAAAAAAGTATGAGCCTAAGTGGAATTCTACTTCAGGAAAATATATTAATGTTGTTGAAAAGAAGCATGTAAATAGCTATAAGGAAATAAAGAATTTGAGCAATGTAGGTAAATATTATCTTCTTGAAAAGTATTTAGAAAGACAATCTGCTCCGGAAATTACATTAACATTCCCAGAGATAGAAAGAATTATAGGGGAGCAACTACCTGCTTCAGCATATAAATATCCTGCTTGGTGGGCAAATGGAGGTCATATACAGGCGGATGCTTGGCTAAATGCTGGTTGGAAAGTTGGAGAGTTGAAACTTGGTAAGTCAGTAGTTTTTGTAAAGGATAATCAGGCAACTGTACATACAATAAAAGTAGGCAAGAAATATAGGCATTTTAAAGGGAAGGAGTATCTTGTTTTGTACTTGGCAAAGCATTCTGAAACACTTGAAGACCTCGTAGTATATCAGGCTCTTTATGGAGAACAAGGCATATGGGTTAGACCACTTACGATGTTTTTAGAGCAGGTAAAAGTAGATGGGAAACTAGTTAATAGGTTTGAAGAGTGTGAATAATGAATAGGAAAGATGATATTATTTTACACGTAGTGAGAGTTGTAAATGCAGTCTTTCTTCAAAGGAATAACTTTATGGCAGCCATTGAGCAGAAAGCCTCTTTGAGATAGGAATTAATAAGAGGTGATATTAACTTTCCAAGGCTGTTTTCGTGTTAATGACGCAATGACATATTATGTTATTTATACAGGTAATGACATTATAATAAAAATATGGAATAATTATAGTCTGGAATTAGTATTGTTTGTATCAGAAAATGCTAAAAGGAAGGTGGTTTATTTATGAAGAGAGCTTTATTAGTTATAGATGTCCAAAATGAATATTTTACAGGAGCTATGCCAATTTCTTATCCACACGAGAGTTTTGAAAACATAATAAAAGTTATGAAGATAGCAAAAGAAAATAATATTATGGTAATAGCTATTCAACATACAGCATTGCAGAAAAACTCTACAGTGTTTTCAAAGGGCAGTTTACAATGGCAGCTTCATGAAAAAGTAAAAGATGTTGGTTACGATTATTTGATTGAGAAAAATTTGCCTGGAAGTTTTACTGATACAGATTTACATAAAATATTTATGCAGCATTATATAGATACTGTTACGATTATTGGTTATATGACTCAAATGTGTTGCGATACTACTTCAAGGCAAGCTTTTCATTTAGGATATTCAGTTGAGTTTTTATCTGATGCGACTGGAACTTTAGATGTTTCAAACAATGCCGGCAAAGTATCGGCAGAAGAATTACACAGGGCAATTTTAGTTACTCAAGCCATGAGGTTCTCGAAAGTTCTTTCAACAGATGACTGGATAAAAAGCATAAATTTAGTTTAAATTAAGGTGTTTTCTAATGTAAAGCTGATTAAGAGTCCTCAAATGATTGCATTTGGGGATTTTTGATTGTGTGAGAGGTTGGAAATTTAGCTGTTAGAGCATAGTTTGGGTTAATTGACATAAAACATCAGGACAATTAATAGACGGAAACAGGCACAATCTGATAGAATATAAATAATAGTTATGAACGAAAAATAAAACACTTATGAAGTTAATATGTATGAGCACCGAAGAAAGCCTTTGACAGGGTGAATGTGATGAATAGAGGAACAAGATTATATATCAACATAACCAATAATTGCAATACAAACTGCCCCTTTTGCTGTATGTACAGCGGAACCGATAAAAATACAACAATGTCTTTTTCAATGTTTAAAGGGATTGTTGATTCCTGCGAGGATGAATTTGAATTGCAATTAGAAGGTGGTGAGCCACTTCTTAACAGAAATCTTTATTTGTTTATGGAATATGCTGTTTCTACAGGAAGATGTATGAAGGTAATAATCTTATCTAATGGAATTCTCATTAGACAGCATATTAATAGGATTTATAGTATTGCCAATTGGTACCCTATTCTAATTGAGTTGAAAATCAGTATAAATTATTGGTTATTAAAGCAAGTTGACGGTTTTTTGGAGGAAATGAACGAACTATTATTTTTCACCAAAGACACGGATTATATCAATGTCGTCTTTAATGTTAGAAAAAGAAAAGATGTTGATGAGGGGATGGATGAATTGTTGAAGAATTATGGTTTGTATGATCGTTCCAATATTTTTTATCTTCAGTCCTACGGTAAATTAAAAGATTCCAATTACGATAAACCAATTATTGTACAGAATATCGGTAATTGGAGAATATATGCAAGTGACGGAACATGTTTTAATCAAGACTTAATTGCAAGAAGTGAATATGAAAAGGATTTAATATAGGGTTATGTAAAGGGAAACGGTATGATTAGAGTTGGTGCAAAAAGAGCAATTCAATTTGATAAAAGTCTAAGGTATAAAAGGCAACAGGATTATAATATCTTTGATTATGAAATAACCGAATTTGAATTTGCCAGTGGAAAGAAAAAAGTCTATAACAATATTAACTTCTCTATCTTTGTGGATGATTACTGCAATGCGGATTGTAAGTTTTGTGTTGCTCAATTAAGATATGAGCACAAGAATCAAATATATGATAAAAAACATATCAAAGATGCAGATGCGTACATGGTCCGATTGGAAGAAATTCTTAAGTGCATTCGACCTATTGATCCATCGGTCTCAATAACGGGTGGAGAGCCAACCATGAGTCCCATTTTATCGGATATACTTAAACTGGTGGATAAGTATGGTTTTAGGAAAAGAACTATAACGACTAATGGGAGTGGTTTGTTGAATGTTCAAGATAATGATACAGTATTAAACAATTTGATCAAGCACAACTGGAATCATTTGAATATAAGCAGAGTACATTATGAGGATAGTATAAATAAAGAGATTATGAGATACAACTCAGAAAAGGAATATTGCACCATAGAAATGCTAAAAGAGATTTTATCTGCAACAAATAATACAAATCTACACCATCGGCTAAGTTGCTTGCTCCTTAAAAATGGCATATGTGATGTCAACGGAATAAAAAACTATCTGGACTTTCATCAAAGCATTGGAGCTGATAATTTTATATTTAGAGAATTAATGGACTATGATAAAAAGGCCGTGAATATCGAAAAAATAAAATATTGTGATGAGAATAAAGTAAGATTGAATGATATTTGGGAGCAGATGGATAGGTATCCGGAGTTTAAGCCTTATTTAAATATTTTAGGTTATTACTACTATGTTGAAATATATAAGTATAACAACCTTGTTGTAGCTAGTGAATCAGCGGATTTGAGCCAGCAGTATATTGAAAAGGAAAAGCATAAAGATGTTGTATATGAGATGATTTTTCATAACAACGGCAATTTATGCGGAAGCTGGGTTGATAATGAGGAGATATTGGATGAGTACAAAAAAGGATAAACGTGTTGAAAACAGAGGCAATGGAATGACAACTCTTAAAGGTCTTGGTCAAGTCCATACCAAGAATCATGGAAAGACGTTGATGTTTGTGGAACGTGAGCCGGATAATCTTTTGGCTGCGGCTCTGATATGCTATGCATATGAAGGGGATTTTACGGTTAAATTTACTGACAGGCATAGTATTAACTATGATATTACAAAGTACAGTGCAGAGCTTGAGAATGATAATATCTTGATTTTGTGCCCTTCCATAAATGAATACAGTATTTTATATCTAAATAAATTATGTAAGCCATACTGCTATATTGGCAGTAGCACCAAGATAGAAGAGGAATTTGTAAATGATAACATCCATTTGACATCTACTCCGGCATCAAGTTTGATTTCGGAATATCTCAATATTTCCAATGAAATTATAAAGGAAGTTGTTTCGTATACCCAAAGGTATTTTCCAACAGAAATGGATCTGTACAATTGTATCAGATATCAGTACTTGTGCTTTAAATATAAGGCAAAGGATTTGTTTGAAATGCTGTTGGGGCAATTGGAGCAATGCCATAGCACGCTGGAATTAGACAGGGATTTGGAAAATGAATTATGGGAGCGTTATAATAAACAGCTTGCCGCATGTGACATAATTATTGGGAAATCAATAATAAGAGAAAACGATAACAAGAGATTTGTTTTTATACAAGGGGGATGTCCTTGTACATTAATACTGAATAGAGCTGTTCGCACAATGGATTGCGATGTATATGTTAACGTCTGTTTAAACAGACAACATTTCACAGTCTTGATGGATTCAGAAATTCAGGATGTCTACATGGAATATATTGATAACTTTATATACAGTGGGAGAGGAGAATATTCTGCCGGCGGATGTTTCGAGAAAGATTGTAATATAGAACGTTTTATTGATGCATTTTTTAATCATTATAAGATTCATGGGTTTTATAGCGACAGATCAAGGGACTACAATGATTTTGATCCGACAGAGTATGAGTGGATTACCTGTGAGTCTGACCTTACAGATAAGTTTATATACAAAAACTTCAATTTTACCATATTTTTAGATAGTTATTGCAACGCAGATTGTAGATTCTGCATCGAGCAAATTAAAACGGAAAACATAGGGAGAATAGAAAAAGGCAAGATTGATGACGGGGCAGAATATATTAAAAGGTTGGATGAAATATTAGGCAAAGTCCGACCATTAAACCCATCTTTGTCAGTAACCGGAGGAGAGCCGCTGTTAAGCTCTTATTTTGGTGATGCTATGAAGCTGCTTAAGAAATATAATTTTAGAAAGACAGTTATCACAACCAACGGATCGGATATAGAAAAGCATATGGAGGAAATCATTGATGCAGGTATTTCTCATATTAATTTCAGCCGACCTCACTATGATGACGATATTGTTCAGGATATTATGAGATTTAAAGATAAAGTCAGCTTATTCAAGGGTTTTGATGATATTATAAGAAGATTGGAATCTGAAGGTGTCAGGACAAGGTTTAACTGCATTCTAACCCAAAATGGCGTCAATAGTGTAGCAGAGATGAAAAAATATATGGATTTTGTAAGGACGCTAGGCTGTAAGCATGTTGTATTCAGGGAATTAATGTCTTTTAATGAAAGCATGGCAATGAATCAAGAAAAAAGATTGTATTCCCGTGAAAATAGGGTGTATATCAATGATTTATGGAATGAAATCGATGGGGATTCGGATTTTCGCTATTTTATGAATATGCAGGGACATTATTATTATATCGAAATATATAAGTATAAGGATATGACAATGGTTTCGGAAAGAGCAAATATAAAAAGTCTTGAAGATAACAGGGTAAAAAACGATAATTATGTATACGAGATGATCTTTCATCCTAATGGAAACCTTTGTGCAGGCTGGAGTGAGACAGAAGATATTTTGGATGGGGGTATATTTTAACAATTCAAATAAATTAAAGTCTGGAGGTATTAGTGAAATGAGTATTGATTTAAGTAAAATGCCAAAACTGGGATTTGGACTTATGAGACTTCCTGAAAAAGATGGAGAAATAGACATTGCAAGGGTATGTAAGCTGGTGGACATTTATATGGATAAGGGTTTTAATTACTTTGACACCGCTTATATGTATCACAGTGGGAAGTCTGAAGCTGCTGCAAGGGAAGCGGTTGTAAAACGTTATCCTCGGGATTCCTTTTACATTGCAACCAAGCTTCCAGCCTGGGAGCTTAAGGTATATGAGGATTGTGACCGCATATTTAATGAGCAGCTTGAACGTGCAGGGGTAAGTTATTTTGATTTCTATATGCTGCATAGTGTGGAAGAAGGAAACAATTATGATAATTATGTGAAGTTTAAGTGCTTTGAATGGGCTAGGGAAAAGAAAAAGAATGGGCAGATAAAGCATTTCGGTTTTTCCTTTCATGGCTCACCGGATTTATTGGAGAAGATTCTTTCGGAGCATCCTGAAGTTGAGTTTGTGCAGATCCAGTTAAACTATGCAGATTGGAATAATCCTATTGTTCATTCCGGTAAGCTGTATGAAATACTGAGGAAATATAATATGCCTATTATTGTAATGGAGCCGGTAAAGGGCGGTACTCTTGCAAATACTACACCAGAGCTGGAAGCTTTTATGAAAAAACAGCAGCCAAACAGAAGTATTGCTTCCTGGGCATTTCGTTTTGTAGGTTCGCTAGATGGTATCATGACGATATTAAGTGGCATGTCAAACGAAGAACAGTTATATGACAATTTGGAGACCTTTATAAATTTTGAACCTTTAACAGAAAAGGACAAGATAGTTCTTGATGAAGTGACAAAGGCTATGGCAAAGTTTCCTACAATTCAATGTACATCATGTAAATATTGCTGTGACGGATGCCCTGTAAAAATTAGCATTCCTGATGTAATCAGTGCTTTAAATTCATTGTACCTATACGGTGAAGAAAACAGGCCTAAATTCTTCTATAGCAATTTAATGGAAAGAAGTGGAAGGGCAGGTAGCTGTATAGCTTGCACACAGTGTGAAGCCGCATGTCCCCAGCATCTGCCCATTATAAATATAATGAAGGAAGCTTCTGAAAAATTTGATGGGTAGCATCCTTAAAACAAATGGCTGATCCGGAAAGTGAATTCGAGATCAGCCATTTGTGATTTCAATCCTAATTTTTATAACTATCGGGAGTTGCATTAAAATGCTTTGCAATTATTATCATATCCATCATGTTAATAACATTATCCATATTGACATCTGATGCAGAAATATAAGTTTTGTCTCCTTTGACTGAATTAAATGCCTTTGCAATTTCAACAACATCCAATATGTTTAGTACATTGTCACCTGTGATATCTCCGCCCCACAAATGTATTGGATTGGACTGTGTGGATATACTGGTATCACCGGATATAACAACATTGTCTATTTCTCTGTATATATAATTCGGTTTGCTTATCTTAATTTTAAATCCTTCAGAGTTTTGGGGAAGATTTCCTATTTCGAAATAACCTTCTGAATCAGTGGATGTGGATAATCCCGTACCAATAACCTCTACCTTGAAGCCTGCTTTAAAATCCTCATAGTCGGAATCAAAATCAGGGCTTATATATCCCGATAGCTTGTATCCTTCGTTTTCCGGCTTGAACACTGCTTTTACGTTCATATTTCCCTCAGGGTCAAAGGTGATGGTTTCCGATGTATTTGTCACTCCTTCTACTCCTTCCCAATGATCAAATTTGTAGCCTTTTTCGGGAATTGCTTTCAAAGTTACAGGAACGCCTTTGAAGTAAACACCTGTCCAGTTTTCGGGATCAGTAACCCCGGGAGTTGTTGATTTAATGTCAATGGAGTTGATCCTCACATATCCTTCTGATGCATTGGTACTCAGGTTAATATCTGTTGTGTTGGTTACACCGAAATCCTTAAATTTATTTATAATATGCTTTCTTACATAGGAAGGCCTGACATTTGCAAAATCCCTGATGGCTTGAATATTCATATCCCATGTGACTTCACCGCGATATGTAGGTATTGCATTAAGTCTTCTCCACCTATTGCCGTTTTCCTGTATTGCATCTTCAATACCTGCTTTTAGTTTATCAATTTCCTTGTTTATCCTTGAAGGCTGAAATGATGTATTTATCTGATCTGCAAAACTATTGATAAACTGGTTTCTGAATTCTGAGTTATTCAATAATGTTTTTAGAAGGAATACTGCCCATGGTGCATTAGCATATGAAAAATCGCCTAACTCCGGAACATCACCTGTAGCAAAAGCAATGGAATCAAATGCGAAGTTTTTCATTTGATATAATCCGAAGCCAAAATCGGTATCCCGAAGAAGCCATCTCCACCTTCCATCCTGCCCATATGGAGCTTCAGGATGATATTTGCCGTCATCAGTCTTGTACCTCCAGACCGATACATTGTTACCGGGCCAATCAATGTTTCCGTAGTAAATTTCTGCTACGTTATAATTGATATAGTTCTCTATATCCATCTTGGTTTTAATATTTTCATAGGTAGCCCTATCAGTTATGGAATTGGTTTTAAGGTATTCTATGATATCCCTTTGATATGCTTTTTCATCTCCAGGTTCACCTTCCTGTACTTCGGGATAATTCCATACATCTAGAATTACTGCTTTATCTTTGTCAATATTATAATGGGATTTTAAATATTCATTGTCATAACGTTCTCTGATATTGTATAATCCCCAATACTCCCCATCCAGAAATACTACGGAAGGCCTGTATGCCAGTGTATCCACGTTTAGATGTGAAACAAGCCCTTGCATCAAAGCGTCTCTAAACATAACTCCAGTCCAGCCGTTATCATTACCGCCATTTCTTAAAACCAGGCGGCTGAAGCTGTCCAGTTTCTCACCTGTTGCTTTCTTGGTAAGGCCTTGGAATACATCATATTTAAATTTATTTGTATCGTCATACCCATGATCGGCATAAAGTCTGAAGGGCTTTTGAGGAACCTTTCTGCTATATCCGCCATTTATTCTTAAGCCGCTGTTTTGAGAAAATGCAAGAGTACCATCACTTTCAAAGAACTCTATATGAACAGGTCTCTCCCATTCCCTACCTTTATTTTCAAAGTTTTCATTTACATACAGACCTTTTTCATCATCGAACAAATTTGCAGGATCGGTGACAAGAGATATGACAGGTATTTTGTATCTTGTCATCATATCTTTATCCACAAAATATGATTTTGTAATTATTTCGCTTATTGAGCCATCTTCCCTTACAGCTACAGCTCTTATGGGCGTACACTTAAAAAGTTCGCCGACAGGCTCTTCCCACTTATTCCATACATCATTTGATATATTTTTTATCATAGAATAAAGATTTGGATCGCTTGTACGGTTTTTTATATTTATAGCTTTGGTATACTCATAAGTGCTTTCAGAACCAGGGATAGGATCGGAGCCATCCTTAGTATAATAAATTTTTACTCCCGGTTCATCGGTTGTAAGATTGAGTAAAAATTCGGAGGTATAAAAACCGCCTTCATGAGAGAAAACAGGTGACTTTACTATTGTTGTTGCAGCCGAATATATATTGACACCAAGGGGTGTCGGTTTTGAAAAAATCACCCATTGGCTTGAGCCGTCAGTTTTTCGGCCATAGGACTCGTCGTCCTTTAGCGGGATTGCTGCACAAACATCAACAATTTCTCCATCAGCATTTTTTAGTGTTATGGTTTCTCCGGATGCACTTATTTTAAAATTTGAGTGCAGTTGTCCGTCTTTTGCTACCTTATTCTTATCAGATGCCCAAACAATCAAGAATCCTTTTGCCGGAACAATTCCCTGGGGGAATTTCCAGGTGGAAGAAGAATCCGATAAGGTATATCCGGTTAAATTAATTGATTTAGAACCGGAGTTGTAAATTTCGATCCAATCTGAGTAGGCACCTCCTAAACTGCCGAATTTGGGATCATCTATGTCTCCGTCCCTTATAGTATTGGTATTGCCTGCCATTACCTCATTAATAAATAGTACCTGCTCGGCTGTATTTGCATGGACAGCATCGGGCAGCGATATTCCTGCTGTTACTAAAGCAGCAGTTAATAGCCCGGATAATAACTTTTTCATACTTTACCCTCCTAAATTTTCTCTAAATGTTAGATATTTGTTTAAACTTTTATTACATTAAATACGTTATTAATCTTACATTTAGCAGAGCGAAATAACGAACGCTTTAACGGAATTTTGCGATAGATAAATGTAAAAGATTAATCGTATTTAATATAGTAACTAAGGAAAAAGCTGAATTAATTAAGTAGAAGTAGTGTATATAAGCATAAAAATGGCAGCTTATATTGGAAATAGATTTGCAACGAATAATGAATTACTTATAGATATTATATATTTAAACTGCCTTAGCTTGCAAGGCAAAATAAGGAATGACTTAGGTGATTCATAAAAAATTCATAAAAAAATAAAAAATACTTTGTAATGGAGGGAAAATTATAGTAAACTATAATTAGTGGTCTTATTTTGTATTTTAAAACATTAAAAACATTTTTAGGGGGGGATAATAAATTATTTAATTTAATATTGGCAGTTTGCAAGGTTTACTTTTTTTTGTAGGTTAGTTTAACGTTAACCTAAAAGGTATTTGTATCAGAGATATTAAAAAAATAGGGGGATAAACTATGAGGGAAAAACTTATTTCACTGATTTGTGTTGTTGCATTGCTGGTAAGCACTTTCAATGTGTTTACTTCCAATGCGACCAGTCCCGTTAAAGGTTTTTCAGTTTCGGGGACAAAACTTCTAGATGCAAATGGCAATGAGTTTATCATGAGGGGAATAAATCATTCTCATACATGGTACAAAAACGAATCTGCAGTTGCAATTCCGGCAATGGCTAAAGCAGGTGCCAACACAGTAAGAATAGTTCTTTCCAACGGTGTACAATGGACAGAAGATTCTGCTGCTTCTGTAAAGAGTGTTATAGAAATGTGTGAACAAAACAGGATGATTGCAGTATTGGAAGTGCATGATGCTACAGGTAAGGATGAGCAGTCTGCATTACTTGCAGCAGCGGACTATTTTGTAAAGATTAAAGATGTATTGATAGGTAAGGAAGACAGAGTAATAATCAATATTGCCAATGAGTGGATGGGAGCCTGGAACAGTGCAAACTGGACATCAGGCTATAAAGCAGCTATACCCATTATAAGGAATGCAGGTTTAAAGCATACAATATTGTGTGATGCAGGTGGATGGGGGCAGTATGGCCAATCAGTCAAGGATGGCGGTAAAGCTGTGTTTGATTCCGATCCTCTTAAGAATACCATGTTTGCAATACATATGTATGGAACAGCAGGTAAGGACGAAAACACAATTAAAACTAATATTGACGGAGTAATAAATCAGAATCTTTGCCTCATAATAGGCGAATTTGGGTGGGATCACTCAGATGGAAATGTAGATGAAGCTACAATCATGAGCTATTGCCAACAGAAAAATGTAGGATGGTTGGCATGGTCATGGAAGGGTAACGGCGGAGGAGTTGAATATCTGGATATGGTAAAAGACTGGGCAGGCACAAGCCTTTATGATTGGGGAAATACTATAATTAACGGTACATATGGTCTTAAGAATACCTCAAAGATTTGTTCCATATTTGCAAGTACAACTCCAAATCCATCAACAAGTACAGGGCCTAGCTCAACACCGGCAGGATCAGGTTTTGGAGGATATACATGGTCCAAGGCTTCAGGGTATATGAATGGAACAAAAACAGTTACAGATAATGGGGACAATCTGGTTGTTGAATTTGAGAAACTTAACAACAGCGATCGTGATGCGGGAGCTACTTCTAGCGTAAAACAGGACTGGACAAAATATGAAGCCATCAATGTAACTGTTACAAACCCAAGTAATGCTGAAATACTTATAGGAATCGGTGTAAAAACAGGATCAGCTTATGTGTGGCACGAATCGCCATCATTTGCAGTACCGGCAGGCAAATCAAAGAGTGTTACATTTAAGCTTCAGGAAGCAATCTGGAAAACTGAAAAAAGCGGGTGGGTGAATAATTCCAATATTGCTGATTTGGACAAGGTAATGGGATTGGATTTTAAAATATTTGCAAACTCTTCTGTGACAGGCAAGGCCATATTTACAAAATTAAGTGTTGGTGACGCAGACTCAGGCTCATCATATAATCCTAATCCTACTCCAATTTCTGCACCCGGACAGTTTAAAATAGTGGACGGACACCTTTTTGATGCAAATGGGCAGCCTTTTGTTATGAGGGGGGTAAACCATGCACATACATGGTTCAAAAGTGATACGAAAGTTGCAATTCCAGCAATTGCAAAAACAGGTGCCAATACAGTAAGAATAGTTCTTTCTAACGGAACAAAGGATAACTGGCAAAAAGACAGCCTTGAAACTCTTAAAGAAATCATTTCGTTATGTGAGGAGAACAATCTGATAGCTGTTCTTGAAGTTCATGATGCTTTAGGAGTTGATACTGTAGATCCATTACTTAAGGCAGCTAACTACTTTGTAGAAATGAAGAGTGCTCTTATAGGAAAAGAAGACAAAGTTATAATCAATATAGCTAATGAATGGTTTGGTTCATGGGGAGGTGCCGATTGGGCAGAAGGTTACAAGAAAGCTATTGCCATAATCAGGGATTCAGGCTTAACTCATACAATAATGGTAGATTGTGCCGGTTGGGGACAATATCCCCAGTCCATACACGACTACGGACAGGATGTTTTTGATGCCGACCCATTGAAAAATACAATGTTTTCAATTCACTTCTATGAGTATTCCGGTCCTAATGAAGCAACCGTTAAAAATAATATTGATGGTGTAATCAATCAAGGATTGGCACTCTCAATAGGAGAATTCGGATGGAAGCATACAGATAATAAGGATGTTGATGAGGCTGCAATCATGAGCTACTGCAAGGAAAAGAATGTTGGATGGCTGGCATGGTCATGGAAGGGTAACGGTGGAGGAGTTGAGTTTTTAGACCTGACCAATGACTGGGCCGGAAATTCGCTTACCGACTGGGGTAAAACAGTCGTTTCAGGGCCTAATGGAATTAAAGAAACATCAAAGATATGTTCTGTATTCTCAGGTGTTTCTCCTACAATTCCTAATTATATGCCTGAAGATGTCAACAGGGACAAGGCGGTCAATATGGCTGACGTTGTAGAAATAGCCAAGAGATTTGGAAAAGTTGCCGGTGATGCCGAATACGATGTTAGATATGATATAACAAATGATGGTTCCATAAACATGGCTGATGTTGTAAAGATAGGTCTGAAGTTTGGACAAACTTATTAATATATTTTAAACAGTACGATATTTATTTTAGGGAACGAACTGTAAAATGAGTTGTAAAATTTGTCCGAATAATATTGACTTGAAAAACAGAAGTGATACAATATAATGTGCTAGGGATAAAAACCCTATACAAAATATTGTGATTATATAGGAGGTAATACTATGAATTTAACTGACAATGCCATCAAAGTTCTTGAAAAGAGGTATCTTGCTAAAGATGAGAATGGCAGCGTAACGGAAAACCCAGATGCAATGTTCAGACGTGTAGCAAAGGCAGTGGCACAGGCTGATATGCAATATGTTTCTCCGGAGGAGCTGCAGAATATTGAACAGGAATTTTATGAGTTGATGGCAAATCTTGAGTTTCTACCGAATTCACCAACATTGATGAATGCGGGAAGACCTCTAGGGCAGTTAAGTGCTTGTTTTGTTTTACCTATTGAAGATACAATGGAAGGTATTTTTGAGAGCATCAAAAATGCTGCACTGATACATAAGAGTGGTGGAGGTACAGGCTTCAGTTTTTCAAGACTTAGACCCAAAGGTGCTTCGGTTAATACAACAGGTGGGGTTGCAAGCGGCCCTGTAAGCTTCATGAAAGTATTTAATGCAGCTACTGAAGCAGTAAAGCAGGGAGGAACCAGAAGGGGTGCCAATATGGGTATCTTAAGGGTTGACCATCCTGATATTATTGACTTTATAACATCAAAAAGAGATAATGCAGACATAACCAACTTTAATATAAGTGTGGCAGTTACTGAAGAATTTATGAAGGCTGTGGAGGAAGGCAGAGACTATGATTTAGTTGATCCTCACAGTGGTCTATCTGTTGGAAAGAAAAATGCCAGGGCAGTTTTTGATCTTATGGTAGATATGTCATGGACAAATGGTGAGCCTGGTATAGTTTTTATTGATCGATTAAATAAGGATAACGTGACCCCTGAAATCGGTCAGATTGAAAGTACTAATCCTTGCGGAGAACAGCCTCTTTTACCCTATGAAGCTTGCAACTTAGGTTCAATTAACTTAAGTCTTATGGTTAAGAAGGCAGGAAACAAGGCAGATGTGGATTTTGAAAAGCTTGGAAGAAATGTCAAAAAGGCTGTTCACTTTTTGGATAATGTTATTGATGTAAACAAATATCCTTTGCCTGAAATAGATGAAATGACAAGGAGTACAAGAAAAATCGGTCTTGGAATTATGGGATGGGCAGACTTGCTCTGTAAGCTGAATATTCCGTACAATTCACAAAAGGCTTGTACATTAGCTGAAAGAGTGATGAGTTTTATACAGGACGAATCGAAAAAGGCATCAATGGAGTTGGCTGAAAAGAAAGGTGTTTTTCCACTCTATGAAAAAAGTATTTACCGTGATAAGGGAATACGTCTTAGAAACGCAACTACTACAACAATAGCACCTACTGGGACATTAAGCATAATTGCAGGAGTTTCCAGCGGTATAGAGCCGTTATTTGCAATATCATATATAAGAAATGTAATGGATAATGACGAGCTTTTGGAAGTAAATCCGCTATTTAAGCAGATAGCAATTATTGATGGGTTCTATTCTGAAGACCTTATGAGAAGAATAGCTAAAAAAGGCTCCATTAAGGATTTTCCTGAGATACCCAAGTCAATAAAGAATGTCTTTGTTACTTCTCATGATATATCACCGGAGTGGCATGTAAAAATGCAGGCGGTATTCCAGAGGTACACGGATAATGCTGTTTCAAAAACTGTTAACTTAAGGCATGAGGCTACAAGGGATGATGTTAAGGAAGTATTTGAAATGGCCTACAATACGGGCTGTAAAGGGGTAACCTTATACAGGGACGGAAGCAGGGACGCTCAGGTACTTAATATTGGCAGCGTAAATAAAGCTAACTCTAATGCTGATGCAGCTCAGAACACAGTCAATAGCTCAGAAGCAAATACACATATTGCTCCAAGACCCAGACCGGAAATAGCTACAGGTTTTACCGAGAAAGTTAGAATAGGGTGCGGAAACCTTTACATTACTGTCAATTACGACGAGCATGGTATATGTGAAGTGTTTACAAATACAGGACGTGCAGGCGGATGTCCATCACAGTCTGAAGCAACAGCAAGGCTTGTATCCATCGCACTGCGTTCGGGTATAGACGCAAAGTCAATTGTTGAGCAGCTAAAGGGCATAAGGTGTCCATCAACAATAAAGCAAAACGGTATAAAGGTTCTTTCTTGTCCCGATGCTATTGGACGACTTATAGAAAAAGTTGCAAAGATACAGAACGGTAATAACACTTGCGATAATGAGCTTGCTGAGCCCCCTGAGGAGATAATTCCAAGGCCCATGGCTAAGGTTGAGGCGGTTTGTCGTGCATGCGTGGGTGGTGAGTCGGGAAGCATGGGAGGCACAGGTAAAACAAGTGCTGTATGTCCTGAATGCGGACGGGCAGTAGAGCATGAAGGTGGATGTATGGTTTGTAGGAACTGTGGATTTTCCAAATGCGGTTGAGATAAATATTTTTTGATGGGACAAGGTTTTATATGTATTTGCAATAAATGCCGTTAAAGCGAGTGGTTGAGTCCAATATTAAGGATTTAACCGCTCTTTGTTTGTATTATTTTTCATAGTTGCACAATAACCTACTCTTTGGTATAATTCAGTTATAGGCATTATTTATATGTCATCAAGTTATTGGGAAATTCATATGTTTTGTCACTTTCTTGCACCTTTAAGGTGAATAGTTTATTGTTCTTTATCTATATTAAATACGTTATTAATCTTACATTTAGCAGAGCAAAATAACGAACGCTTTACCGGAATTTTGTGATAGATAAATGTAAAAGATTAATCGTATTTAATCTAATTGTTTTTCAAAGCGTATAGATGGTCTGTAAAACCATAAAGCAGTTTCATTTTAATGTAAAAAGTATCGACAAATAATGAACTGATCAGTGGAACATCTCAGAAAGTTAAATTAATTATTTTATAAAAAGTTTTATACAAAAGGCTTGGATAATGAATTTTTTGATATGCCCTTAGTTTCTAAATAGAAATAACAATAAAGGGAGGTAAAATGTATTCATTAGAAGCAATAATTATCGTTGTTACAATTTTAATGGTGTTTTGTGTTGTTGCAACTAAGTATTCAACCAGATTTGGTGTTCCAATACTTATTCTATTTATTGGAGTAGGTATAATGCTTGGGTCCGAGGGAATTTTCGGAGTATATTTTGATAATCCCTCACTTACAAGACATATTGGTAATATTGCTTTGTGCTGTATAATTTTTTCCGGAGGATTGGATTTACGCTGGAGAGTAGCCAAACAATTTTTAGGAAGAGGAATACTACTGTCAACAGTTGGGGTATTTTTAACAGCAGCTTTTGTGGGCGTTTTTGCACATTTTTTCATAGGTATGAAGTTATTGGAAGGTCTTTTGCTTGGTGCTGTTGTATCGTCAACTGATGCTGCATCGGTTTTTGCTATACTTCGTGCCAGAAAAATGAAGACTAAAGGAATTCTTTCACCTCTTTTAGAGTTTGAGAGTGCTTCAAATGACCCTATGGCGTATATGTTGACTATAGTAGTTATCGGTTTGATTAGTAATCCTCAAGAAGGTGTATATTCCTATATCGCATGCTTCTTGCAACAGTTTGGTATAGGAATTGTTTTAGGAATTCTCATCGGTTTTGTATCCGTTCAACTGTTTAACCGAATACATCATAGTGTTGAAAGTATGTATCTTGTTCTGGGAATTTCACTGATGTTATTTGCTTATTCGGTATCTTCAATTACGGGAGGCAATGGTTTTTTAACTGTTTATATAGCTGGCATGATAATTGGAAATTCAAGTTTTATAAGGAAAACACAGATTATCCGCTTCTTCGATGGTCAGTCATGGATAGCACAGATTATATTATTTGTAACATTAGGTTTGCAAGTTTTTCCTAGTCGACTGATGGCATTGTCAGGCAAAGCAATTATTATTTCAATTGCTCTAATATTCATTATCAGACCCTTGGTAACCATACCTATATTGTCTATATTTAAGACTCCCTTCAAGCAACAGTTATTTGTTTCATTTGTAGGGTTTAGAGGGGCGGCTTCAATAGTGTTCGCTACATACCCATTAACGGCAGGAATACCTGTTGCACAGGATATTTTTGATATGGTATTCTTTATAGCCCTTACATCTTTAATGATACAAGGGACTTTACTAAGACCTGTAGCTAAGTTTTTAGGAGTGCTTGAAGAAAAAACGGATAATTTTGAAATGCTTAATATCCATAATTACGTAGATGAAATCTCCGATTTACCCTTACTGGGAGTTTATGTATCAAAGGATTCACCGGCAGTAGGCAAACATATTGCCGAACTGGAGCTGCCTGATGAAATAAGGATTGTAGCTATCAGGCAAACAGAAAATTACATATCACCTAAAGGTAACACTGTTTTAAGAGAAGGCGATAGAATGTTAATAACATCAATAAGTGAAGAAACGGTGAAAAGTGTATGTGATAAGTTTAAATTTGAAACATCGTAGGTTTTGTAATTTAAGGTTTATATTGACAAGAGTGTAAATAGTATAATACAATTAGTGGTATAAAAAAGTTAATAGTGTAATACAATGATATTGTTAAAAGGGAGTAGTTTTTAATAACAAAGTCAACATACTGGTGGAAACACCTGGCTTTGTGACCCATGAGGTTAACGAGACTTTTAACATAATCCAAATTGCTTTGGATTATGTTAAGGGTCTTTTTTATTTTCTAATATTTCTAAATATTGTGTATTTTCTAAACCTGCCAGTTGAAAAATTATTATTGGAAAATTGTTATTGGAAACTACTTATATACGTATGAATGGTTAAATAATTCTTGTATGAGGAGTGGGTAAGATGTCATTGATTAAGTTTCAGAATGTGAGCAAGGAATATTATGTAGGAGCTCTTAAATATAGAGCAGTTGATAACGTTGATTTTGAGATTGATAAGGGTGAGTTTGTTGTCATACTTGGACCTAGCGGAGCAGGAAAAAGTACTGTGTTAAATCTACTTGGAGGAATGGACCATGTAACAGAAGGATCAATCTATATCGATGGTGTGGATATTACCAAATATGATGAAAATGGTTTAACAGTTTATAGAAGGGATGTAATAGGATTTATATTTCAGTTCTACAATCTAATACCAAGTCTAACAGCATATGAAAATGTTGCCATAACAAAAGAAAATAAAAAGGATGCATTGGATCCTAAATTAACATTAGAATGGGTAGGCCTTAAGGATCACCTGGATAAATTTCCAGCACAGCTTTCAGGCGGTGAACAACAGCGAGTTTCAATAGCAAGAGCGATTTGCAAGAATCCTAAATTACTGCTTTGTGATGAGCCGACAGGAGCTTTAGATAGTGAAACTGGGGTTGTTGTTTTATCACTATTGCAAAAAATGAGCAGAGAGAAGGGGCTTACAGTTGTAATAGTTACACATAATTCTGCATTGGCACCTGCGGTTGACCGCGTTATAAAATTGAGAAGCGGTAAAGTTAGTGAGCATATTGTAAATGACTCTCCAATTTCTGTGGAGGAGGTGAACTGGTAAATGTTACTTCGAAAAATGCTTAGAGATATGAAAGCAAATAAGACCCAATTCGTATCGATTTTCCTTATGGCTGTTTTAGGGGTTCTGATCTATTCCGGTATGAATGCCGAATGGTATGGAATGAAAAAGGAAGTGGACCAATACTATGAAAAAACAAATTTGCCGGATATATGGATAATGAGTGACAACTTTACGGACGAAGATTTAGATAAGGTGAGAAATATCTTCGGTATTTCCGAAGCTGTTCGCAGATTGACTTTTGATGTAACTTTAGATATGAAAAGCGATCCATCTTTGAGGGTCAACATAATAGAAAACAATTCTCTGTCATTACCTATGGCGGTTGATGGAGAAGATTTTGATATTTCAAAAGACGGCTTGTGGCTGGATGAGTCATTTGCGAAAGCACATGGATTACAAAAAGGTGACAAGATTAAAATTGAATTCAATGATTTAAAAATAGAGAAAGATATACTGGGATTAATTATACATCCTGAATATGTACATAATGTCAAAGATGACAGTATTTTGATACCGAATCATGAGAGCTTCGGGTTTGCCTTTCTGTCAGATAAAGCACTGCCTGAAGGGGTAAAACTTCCGTATAATCAACTCCTCATAATGAGCAATGGTGATTTGGCAGATGATGCGTTGATATCAGAACTCGAAGAGAAATTTTCCGACAGATATCATGTATTAATAAATAGAGATTCTCATCCAAGTGTTTCTGTTTTTGAATCTGAGATTGTACAGAATAAAGCTATGGGTGGCGTTTTCCCAATAGTATTCTTTTTAATTGCAGCATTGACTATGTTGACTACAATGATACGAATGACTAACAATCAAAGAACTCAAATAGGAACATTAAAAGCCCTGGGATTTTCACAGCGTAAAATATTGCTGCATTACTTATCATATGGGGTGTGGCTAGGTTTGGCAGGAGGAATAATCGGATTATTCATCGGACCATTATTAATACCGCCAATACTATTTACTATGCAAAAAACCATATACACACTGCCTGATTGGTCTGCGGCAATTTCACCTTCATCTTTGCTAGCACTAGTAATTGCAGTCTTATGTTGTGGCATATCAAGTTATTTTGCATGCTATCAACAATTAAAAGAAGTTCCGGCAGCTACATTAAGGCCAAAAGTACCAAAGGTCGGACGTCATACCGCTTTTGAGAAGAGTAAATTATGGCACAGGTTTGGCTTTTCTGTTCAGTGGAATTTACGAGATACAATGAGAAGCAGGATTCGTTCAATCATGGCTGTTGTGGGTGTAATGGGATGTTCGGCCTTACTTTTATTCGGGCTTGGATTGAGGGACACGGTTAATGGGGTTAGTAAGTGGATGTACCGGGATCTGAATGTGTATAAAAGTAAAGTTAATCTGGATGAACATATAAAAAAGGACGATCTTGCTAATTTGCAAAAAACTTATACCGGTCAGTGGATTCAGGAATCACAAGTCCAGATTAAATATGAGGATAAAATAGAAAGTGGAGCGTTAACTGTTCTTGGTGAAGGTAATGAAATAAATTTTGAAGATAAAAAAAGGGAGAAAATATATTTGCCTGATGAGGGGTTGGGTATTTCCTTCAAGATTGCAGAAATTTTAGAAGTGGATATAGGCGATACAATAGAGTGGCGAATATATGGAGATAAGGACTGGCAAAAATCCACAATAAAAGTCATATATAGAACTCCATTAGGACAGGGAATTGCGATTTCTAAGGCTGCTTATGAGAAATTGGGAAAGGCATTTAGTCCTACTTCTTTATTGTCATCGGACAAATCAATAAATAGTAAAGAAAAAATAAATGGGGTAAGCAGCATTCAGGAAAAAAGTCAGTTGATAGAATCGTTTGAAGGCATGCTGGAGAGTATGAAAATGATTATTGTAATATTAATAGCAGCAGCATTTGTTTTGGGGAGTGTTGTTCTTTACAATTTAGGTGCACTTTCGTTTACAGAACGAATTAGAGAGCTGGCGACATTGAAGGTATTGGGCTTTTTCTCAAAACAAATTCGATCCCTATTGCTGATGCAAAATGTATGGATAACGATTATTGGTATTATTGGTGGGTTACCGATGGGATATGTGCTTCTCAAATTTTTGTTGTCCACTATGTCAAAATCTACAGATATGGTAGCCGAAATTTCTATTATATCAGTTACAGTGAGCGTAATAGCAACCTTCTTGTTATCGGTTATAGTCAATTTATTATTATCAAGAAAGATAAAAAGTATAGACATGGTTTCTTCGCTCAAGTCTGTAGAATAAAATTAAGCTCCACCGCACATAAAAAATCATAAATGGGTTTTAGGCTTGTGAAGCCATTTTTCAAAACGTCCGGTAACTCTTTTGAAAATGCCAGCTTAAAATCATTTTGTGCACATTCAAAGTATATGTTTTTTCTGTCAAGCCAGGATTTAAGGTGTTCGGGCTGGCCCGGGAATTTGCTTCTTTTGTACATTTCTCCACCGATAACAAATGTATCCTGGGATTCATAGCATTTTAAGGCACTTAAAAATAAGGGATGATTGTTTAAAATCATTTCACGCATATTAGCCATTGAGGAGGCCTGAGCACCATAATATCCTACGCCGAAGCTTGAACCCCTTTGGTTTATTTCAAACCAAAAGCAAGGGGATGAGGACATTTGGGATTTATCACGAAGGAATACCAGCCATGCATTATCCCTATACAGAGTCTTGTCCTTTGAAAAACGAGTATCTCTCCGTACCCTTGATATTAATTTTGAAGGAATGGTTATTATCTTACTGTCTATTTCCAACATTGTAGGAGCAAGCTCTGTTATAAGCTGAATAAATGGATTGTAAACATATTGCTTATATACATCTTTGTGGTCTTCGTACCAGCTCTTACTATTATTAAGTTTATTTTCAAAAAGAAATTTTAGTCCCTCGCTTGAAAATCCGTTAAAACTCATTTTGTGATCTCCTAAAACATTTGTAAAATTTACTGAGCACATTATATATCACTGCTGAAAATAATACAAGGTTTCAGAATCCCAAAATTCTTAAATATCAATATTGCTAATAATACAAATATTCTAAATTCTTAATCCTTTATCTTAACCCAAATTTACTGCCAAAGAGCAGCAAGCTTAATCTCAATAAGTATGTAAATATACAATGAAATATAACCAGATTAAATTATAACTCATATAAAGTAAATTAAATTCATCTAAATTCAATTGTGCATTGACAAAATTGATATGTGGTAATAGAATTAGATGTAAGAAATATAATATGTAAAGATTAGTTGATTTTAATAAAATTTTATCATTTTGCTGTTTCATGAATTATTGTTATATAATTAATAAAAACTATTATCATCTAAAGGAGGTAATTATGTCGGACTTTAAAATAGCGGATTTAAATTTGTGGGAATGGGGAAGAAAAGAAATAGAAATCGCAGAAAAGGAAATGCCCGGACTAATGGCAATCAGGGAAAAATATGCTTCTTTGCAACCATTAAAAGATGTTAGAATTTCCGGTTCATTGCATATGACTATACAAACAGCGGTTCTTATCGAAACTCTTGTTGCCCTTGGAGCTAATGTAAGATGGGCAAGTTGTAATATATTCTCAACCCAGGATCATGCAGCAGCTGCAATAGCAAAAGCAGGTGTTCCGGTGTTTGCATGGAAGGGGGAGAGCCTTGAAGAATACTGGTGGTGTACCGAGCAGGCTCTTACATTCCCGGGAGGGTTAGGTCCCCAACTTATAGTTGATGACGGTGGAGATGCAACTTTACTTATACACAGAGGGTATAACTCTGAAAATGATGCATCAATTCTGGACGAGCCTACAGATAATGAAGAGCTTAAGATAATTAATAACCTGCTTAAGGAAAGCCTTAAAAGGGACAGCCAGAGATGGCACAATGTAGTAAAGGAATGGAAGGGCGTTTCTGAGGAAACCACCACTGGAGTTCACAGACTCTATCAAATGGTGGAAAGAGGAGAGCTTCTTGTTCCGGCTATTAATGTCAATGATTCCGTTACCAAGTCAAAATTTGATAACCTCTACGGCTGTAGGGAGTCATTGGTTGATGGAATTAAAAGAGCTACAGATGTAATGATAGCAGGAAAAGTTGCAGTTGTTTGCGGATATGGAGATGTGGGCAAGGGGTCTGCACAATCCCTGCAAGGCTTAGGAGCAAGGGTGATTATAACTGAAATAGACCCGATCTGTGCTCTGCAGGCTGCTATGGCAGGTTATGAGGTTAAAACCGTTGAAGATACACTTGGAATTGCTGATATTTATGTAACCACAACAGGCAACAGAGATATTATAACAATAGATCATATGGCAAAAATGAAAGATCAAGCTATTGTATGTAATATAGGCCATTTTGACAATGAGATTCAAATGAATAAGCTAAACAATTATAAAGGTATCAAAAAGGTTAATATCAAGCCTCAGGTAGATAAGTATATATTCCCTGAAGGACATGAAATATTTATATTAGCTGAAGGAAGACTTGTAAACCTTGGTTGTGCTACAGGTCACCCTTCTTTTGTAATGTCTAACAGCTTCTCAAATCAAACACTGGCTCAAATTGATTTGTGGAAGAACAGAGATAAATATGAGAAAAAGGTCTACATTTTACCTAAAAAGCTTGATGAAGAGGTTGCAAGACTTCATCTTGAAAAAATAGGTGCCAGGCTGACGAAGCTTACAAAGGAGCAGGCTGATTATATAGGGGTTTCTGTTGAAGGCCCTTATAAACCGGATCATTATAAATATTAATCATTATGAAATTGTTAAAACAATTAAATTATTATAATTGTTAAAATTATTATTAATACGTTGGACTTTTAGAAAACCTCTTTTCAAACTATTTGAAAAGGGGTTTTTGCATGTGAAAATATCATTGTTATAAAATATTTATTATTATTCTATTTACAATAGTGTGTGGCATACAGTATAATGAAAATAGGAGGTGGACCCATGAAAGAGAATTTGCAGGATGATTTATTTGACAGTCTTTTGCTGGAACTTAGACGGGGAACAATTATCTTAAGCGTATTAAGTCAATTAAAGCTTCCTCAATACGGGTATTCATTGGTTGTGCTGCTGGAAAATAAGGGGATACCTGTAGAAGCAGGTACACTATATCCACTATTGAGAAGACTGGAAAAACAGAATCTATTAGAGAGCAACTGGGATGTAGATGCAGCAAAACCAAGAAAATACTACCAGCTAAGCGATTATGGAAGGCAAATATATGATAGGCTATGTGATCAATGGTATGAAATGGTGAAGAAAATGGATAATCTGATAAAAGATTAGGGAGGGAAGAGTCATGGATTTGATAAACCGTTATGTTTACGCTGTTATAAGAAGTTTGCCTGAAAAACAGAGGGCTGATATTGAGAAGGAATTAAGAACACTTATAGATGACATGATTGAAGAGTATGATGAACCTGTATCCTATGAGAAAAAGGTTGAGAAAGTGCTTTTAGAATTAGGAGATCCTGAAAAACTAGCAGACAATTACAGGGGCTCTAAGCGATATCTTATAGGACCCCAGTTCTATGAAAAGTATATGCTTATTTTAAAAATTGTACTTATTGCAGTATTTGCAGGGGTTACTATTGCTACTATAGCAGAAGGATTTTTCGTCAAGGACAAAAATGTTCTTGATACAGTAAAGGACTATTTGTCGGCATTGTTTTCGGGAGTATTGCAAGTATTCGCATGGACTACTATAGCATTTATGATTGCTGAAAGAAACTACATGAATACAGACAAGAGCAAAATAGAAAAGGACTTTATGGAAAATAACAAGTGGAGTTTGTCCCAATTACCTGTTATTCCGGAGAAAAAGGCTGTAATACCTATACATGAGCCTGTCATTTCAATAATATTCAGTACAATATTCTTCATTCTGCTTTATACCACTCCTAAGATTTTTTCTGCATATATTAATTTTGAGAGTGAATTAGTAGTGATACCGGTGTTTAACCAACAAGTTATGCAAGGCTTTAGGATAGTGTTTATTTCCATACTTTTATTGCTGGTTCTTAAGGAAGTGCTTAAGCTCTATAGCAGAAGATGGACTCTAAAACTTTCGCTTGTTGTAATTGCAATAAGTGCAATATCAACCATTTTGACTTTGAGTATATTTGCCAATGCCGATGTTTGGAATCCAGATTTTCCAGTTGAAATTATGAAGAATATGAATTTGAACTTTGATTTTATTGACCCCTGGGCTAAAATTAAAACAGGATTCATTGCACTTATTGTAGTGTCGAGTGTTATAGATATTGTAACTACGCTTTATAAAGGTATACGGTATAATGCTTTAAGATAAGCTAAATGTAAAGCTTTCGTCTCCTATTTGAATCGAAATGTTTTTTGAATCAATTAAGGCTGCCTCTAAAGATGTTTATTGTGAGGCAGCTTTATTCATGTTTAAACTAAGTTTGTAAGTATTGAAATAACTGTTAAGGATTTTTATGGATAGTACGATATTATATTTGTATCTATTGATATCCAATACCTGTGAAGTTGTTATTATGTTAACAAGTTACCTATACAAATCTAAAACAAGAAACTGGTTACTTGATTTGAAACTGCTCATCTATGCAATCTGGGGTTCTGACGATTCAGCAGGTTCTGAAGCTCAAAAACAAACAGATTTTGAGAAACACTATACTAAGGTTAGCGTAGATAATATACAACGAATTTCGGATGGTTATAATAAAAATACGAAAGGGTGGTCTTGTATGAACTCAGTAAAGCAGATCTTAATAAGTAAAAGGATTGGAGTTTTATTTGTATGCGTTGCAATGTTAATATCTTTTTGCGGATGCGAAGGGGAGGAAGCAAAAACAGACAAAGTATATAGGGTAGGTATTTTGTGCGGTTTGGATTACCTTAGTGCTACTGTTGATGGTTTTAAGGAAGAAATGACCAGACTGGGCTACATTGAGGGTCAGAATATTGAATATGACCTACAAAAAACGAACTCAGACTTTGATGATTACAAGAAATTTTCCAAAAAATTTGTTGATGACAAGGTTGATCTTGTTTTTTGTTTTCCGACCGAGGCTGCTTTGGAACTTAAGGAAGCCACTAAAGGCACAGATATACCCGTTGTCTTCGGAGTCACAAATATTGAAGACTCAGATTTAGTGAAGAGTGTACGTGAACCGGGAGGGAATATAACTGGAGTACGTTATCCCGGACCGGATCTGGCTATTAAAAGAATAGATGTTATGCGTCAAATAGCTCCTGAGGCAAAGAGAATATGTCTACCGTACAGTTCTGATTATCCTGTATGCTATCCTCAACTGGAAGCATTGCGTCCCTATGCTAAAGAGATTGGTATTACTCTTGTCGAAGCTCCTGCTAAAACGCCTGAAGATTTGGCTAAATTTTTCCAGGAACATGATGTTGAAGGTGACGTAGGCTTTGACGCTATTGTATCTATTGCTGAGGTGTTTGGAGTCATGCCGGAGACATTCCTCACTATGGTTAAGTTTGCAAACAAACATAATATTCCCTTTGGTGGTGCTTATATGGAATATGAAGGATATGCATCACTTTTTGGAGTAAATATTGACCCTGTAGTGACAGGAAAGAAAGTTGCAGCTTTAGCAAACAAAATATTTAAAGGTGAAAAGGTTGGAACTGTACCGGTAGTTTCAGATGAAAGCTTTGTACAGTTAGACTACAGAGAAGCACAAAAGAGAGGATTTAATTTCTCGGAAGAGCTTTTAAGCCAGGCAAGTCAAATTATAAAATAGAAGAGTTGATTATGCTGTGCTGTATTTTACTTCAGGTTTAATACGGTGCAGCAATTTTATATAAACTCATAAAATGATACTTAGCAGAATGGAGGCTCAGGCGTATGCGATTACGTAGCTTGGCTGTGACGTTAACTATGGCATTTTTAGGACAGAGTGCTATTATAATGATAATTATTAGCGTAATAAGTATTTACAATGTCTATGTCAATAATGAGAAGCTTGTATTCGAACAACAGCAGAATATTGCAATTGATGTAGCAAATCAGGTTGAAAAATTCATATCGGAAAAAGTAGTTATTCTGTCTTCTGTAAGCCGTGTTACTAACATGTCTGCTATTGACAATTCAACTCAAAAAAAAGTTATCGGGAAAGTATTGGCACTTGATTCTGCTTTTCGTCAGATAGCTCTCATTGACAAAAACAATAATGAAGTGGGAAGGGTTTCACGTTTATCAAGTTCGGCATCAGGGCAGTTAAATGTTGATAATATAAAAGAAGCACATAATAAAATGAACGATGAAATATATATAAGCCGAGTTTATTTCGACGACTCAACCTGCGAACCGATAATTATTATGGCAGTTCCGGTACTGAATAGTCTTGGGGATAAGGACGGAGTTGTCTTTGCAGAAATCAATCTTAAGTTTATGTGGGACTTGATGGATACAATAAAGATTGGGAAAAATGGATTTGCTTATGTTGCAGACAGAGAAGGTAATCTTATTGCTTTTAATGATGAAGGTCGAGTTATTATGGGAGAAAAGCTTGACGGATTAAATATAGTAAAAGATTTTATTAGCAGTAATGACATTAATGCCCAAAGAAATGCTGAAATGACTAAAGGCATTCTGGGCACAGATGTTATTTCTACCTATGTACCTCTTGGCAAACCTGATTGGGCAGTGTTTATTGAAATGCCTGTTATGGAAGCAGCAGAACCGATAATTAAAAATATAATTATTTCAATAATATCTATGTTTATAAGTTTTGTTTTGGCTGCAATAATCGGGATATATCTTTCAAAAAGAATTACAAAGCCTATAATAAATCTGAAAAGTGCGGCAAGGTTAATCAGTAAAGGTGAGCTAGGAACAGAAATCACGATTAATGCAAAAAACGAAATAGGAGAATTGGCAGCGGATTTTAACCAGATGGCAGCCAATATTAACACTCTTATCATGAATATAAAGCAGGCCTCCAGAATTATATTGGAACAGAGTTCTACATTAAAAGAGAAATCAGACTTTTCCGCCCAGTCAGCAGAAGCGGTTGTATGTGCGATGGAACAAATAAACCAGGGGGCCGATCAGCAGGCCAAGGAAGCGGAATCAACTTCTGAACAAACAGGGATTTTAGGTGAAGAAATAAATAATGCGGTCAATAAAACAGCCAAGGTGGAGAGGCTTGCCGGATCTGCCCGCGATTTAAGCCTTAAGTCGAAGGACACTGTTGAAATACTTATCAAGAGAGCAAATGAAACTGACAGGATTACAAGAGCGTTTGTTGAAAATACAACAAGTCTCAGCGACAGCTTAGAGAAGATCAGAAATATTGCAGATGCAATTGCTGAAATAACGAACAAAACCAAAGACCTGTCATTGAATGCCAGGATTGAAGCTGCAAGGGCTGGTGAAGCCGGACGGGGCTTTGAAGTAATAGTCAAAGAAATAAGTAAACTGTCAAATCAGTCACGTGATGCAGCAAAGCTTATTGAGCCTGTTTTGGAGGAAATAAGATTAAAAACAGCAGTTTCATCCAAAACTTCAGAAGAGGTAAATGTGATTTTAGAAGAACAAATGCAGGCAGTTTATTCAACACAGGATACTTTCGACAAAATCATTTTATCCATGGATAATGCAATATCCCAAATTATTGAATTAAGCAATATAATAAGAAATATAGATGGTATTAAAGAGAAAAGTATAAAATCTGTAATGACGATTAGCTCGGTTACTCAGCAGACGGCTGCGTCATGTCAGGAAGTATCTGCAGCATCTGAAGAACAGAAGGAGATAGCCGATCAGGTTAAGAGCTTTGCAGATAAATTATTTGAAATGGGTGAAAAACTCGTTGAAGTAATAGAAGTTTTTAAGACCAGGGAAGAAGAAATTATATAAATATTATATTTTGATTATTAAAAATCAGTATTCCGCTTTTTCTTCACATTTATTAAATGCTTCTAAAAAAGGATGATAAGTCCGACTCTAAAAATATTGCCAATAAAATAAAAACAGTTGATGAGAAATTGCTATTATGTGTGAGGTGGGCTTAAAAAGCATTCCAAAGCTTTAAGCTCATTCTTTTACAAGCACTGATTTTTCTACTTATAGGAAGCAGTTTAGATCTTTTTACTCTAGCTGGAGCAATAAGATATTGTAACTACGCTTTATAAAGGTATAATGCTTTAAGATAAGCTAAATGGAATAAGAAAGAGGCTATTCATATTAAAGTTTTTTGCTATAATGGCGATATCTGCCATGTTAATAACACCATCTGAGTTTGGATCAAGACCCGGTTTATAGTTTGCATCACCTTTTTTGCTGTTAAATGCTTTACTGATTTGTACTACGTCTTGCATATTGATAACATTATCTGCGTTGATATCACCTTGATAAACGATGATAGGCGAATCCTGGGTAGATACATGCACATCTCCGTCATTTACAATAACATTGGAAACTAATTTTGTAAGACAATTATTTCCGGTTATTTTTAATGTATAATTGCCGTTGGGAACTTTATCAAACATAAAGCTCCCATTATCATATGTCCATGTATTATTAGCCAAACCAACCAGTTCAACATCATAAGCCTTAAATAAATTCACAGGATAATATTCAGTTGAATCGGAATTTGACTTAATATATCCGATAATCTTATTTTATCTATTCCCTGACCATCTTTTTTAACTGGATATTGACCTGCGATATGTAAATATACAACACCGAATTTATTATCAATACGAGATGACCAATCTGCTTTTGAAAGCTTTCCTTGATTGTACTGCAAAGTGGAGTGCATTGGTGGACTATCTAAGGTTATACTTGTTTCCAAACTTGGGTTAATTGAATCTTTTGCAGTTAATGTAACACTAAAAAATTCGGGGCCTGGAGAAAATAAATCTGGAGCACCTAATTTCAATTTATAGTCGAATTGATTTGTGTCATCAACAGGTAAGTTAAAGTTTTCGTCTCCAATTAAATTGGAACGAAAAAATATTTGAAGATGATTTAAATGACTTTGACATTGATAAAAAAGGTGTTTTAAAATTATTTTCATTAATTAATGACTTGTATAGCATGGAATGGGAATCAGTTTGTACTGGTAAATTCAAACAATAGCATTCTTACAACAAAAGATTTTAGCAATTGGAATGTACAGGAAATCAATTCATAGGTACTGATGGATTTGGCAATATAATATCATCAAGTGATGGAATTAATTGGAGTATGCATGAAAATATGGTGGTATTCAACAACAGAGACTGCGGTGATTTGTGGGATGGTGAGAAGGTTGTAATGGTTGGTTGGATGGGTACCATTATACTGGGTTATCCTACTAATATCGTTAAAGTAAAAATCGATGGCAAGCCGATTGTTTTTGATGTTCCTCCTATAATTAAACAGGGAACTACTTTGGTACCTCTTCGTGCTATATTTGAAAAGCTCGGTGCAGAGGTAAAATGGGACGCTAAAACTCGCACAGTTACAGGAATAAAAGGTAACAAAAAAGTCGTATTGAAACTTGATGAAACATTAGCCAGTGTTGATGGACAAAAAACCGTCCTTTCGGTACCGGCAACTTCCATAAAAGGTAGAACGATGGTTCCTGTGAGGTTTATATCTGAAAGTTTGGGAGCGAATGTAAAATGGGATGGAATCACACGGACCTGTGAAATATCTTCCATTTAAAAGAATAGAAAATAGTTTGAAGATTGAAGGTTTATATTTACGCTTATTTGTCATCTGTCTATGCAGGAATAAATTACTTTTGGTGAATGCTAATTAACATTGTATACATCTTATAATTGATAAATTAGGGCATCCTGTTAATGCCTTTTATGGAATTGTTTCAATTAAATTATTTCCTATAGATAAGTCTTGGAGGCTGTTTAAGTCATATAAATTGCGTATATCACTTATTTGATTGCCGTATAAATCTAAGTATCTTAAGTGTTGCAAACCTTTAAGTGGTGATATATCTTTTATAAAATTTTTGCTTAGATATATTGAAGAAACATTAAATAAACTGCTTAAAGAATCAATGTTTTCAATTCGAATGTGATCTAGATAAAGATCTCTAAATACTTGTTTTCTTACCCTATAGAGTGTTAGGGACAGTAAGAACGCTGATAGATCACAGAAGTTTCTAAAGTTGAACCGAAGATAAATTTTTTGTTTTTTATTTTTTGGTTGTTATTTACCATCAGCCATCTGCCAGTAAATGTAGAACGGCGGTTTATATTAGGAGCAAACTGCAAATTAAACTTTCATATGATTTAGAAGCAAACTACAAAATATTTTCCTTTGACAAACGGAATGACTGACAGATTTACATGATATTATTGATGTATTTTCAAAAAAAGGGATGCTACCGATTATGATTTGTTCCAGGTAACAAAATGCGGGTACAATAATTTAATTTGCAGAAAAACCCATGATTTTGGAGATTTTATTTTGCGATACTACAGTAAGATTCCTAACAATTCTCTGTTTGCTTACATTAAAGTAGTTTATATATTTCCCAAAATACAAATTAGTACTTTTGCTGATTTTGTATAAATTGAATATTTTTTTGTGCAAAATAGTTGCACGAAAAATATTTTGCTATATAATAATATTAAGAATGCTTTAATAGTTCTTTTGGAGGTTACTATGATAATAAATGTAAGAATTGATAATAGTTTTGTTTTTGGTAATGAAGTAGAATTGTCATTAAAAGCTGATATGAGAAACAAGAAATTTGCCACAAATGTATATACGGAAAATAATCATAATATATTGAAGGCTGTAGGCATTTATGGCCCTAATAACGTAGGGAAGACTTGTTTAATAAAATCTATTCGCAATATAAGGAATGTCTTGTTAAATAAGGAAATTACGGTGCGTTCTAATATATTCAACAAAAGTACTATTTGCGAAATGGGTGTTACATTCCTTGAAGCAGGTAGAGAATTTAAATATGATTTTAAATATGATGCAAAAACCAATGAATACTTATATGAAAGATTTGTAGAAATTATACAGGATCAGTATTTCAACAAAAAAGAAATTCTAATGCTAATAAAAGACTCAGTCAGCAAGGAATATTATTATTTTAAAGAGAAATCTTTAGAACAAATGTTACCCTTAACAGCAAAAAACAATATACTTATATATCTTATTGACACAGATGAATTCGATAGCTTTAGGGAAATTAAGAATATTTTGGTTAGTTTTGCTTCAAAAATTGAAGTTATTGATATGAACAATATCCCAATAGGCAAAACTATAGAATTGCTTAAAAATAAGGATAAAATGCAAGAAAAAATAGTTAATTTTATTAAGAATTCAGATTTGGATATGGATAATTATCGATATATTGATGATTCTAGTATAGCATTAAAAGTGTCTAAAATTGCTGATGGTAAAGTAGAAGAGGATGCCCTTAATATCCCTGAGAGATTAATGGATCAGATCCGTTTGACATCTGTATATAAAGGAATTCCTGTTCCAAGTTTGATATTCGATTCGACAGGTACAAAGAAAATTGCTGCTTTGGCAAGCTATATCATTGAAGCACTTGAAAAAGGCAAAATCCTTGTTATAGATGAGTTGGATAGCAGCATACACTTTAAGCTTACCAGAGCTATTGTTGCGATGTTTAATAATGAACTGAATGTGAATTCACAATTAATTTTTTCTGTACATGACATTAACCTTATGGACTGTAAAAAGTTATTTAGAAAAGAACAAATTTGGTTTGTCCATAAGGATAAAACAGGCATTTACTTATATTCTCTAGCGGAATTCACGGCAAATAAAGATGGAATTCGTGATACAACAGATATTATTGATAAATATAGAAAAGGTATATTAGGTGCATTGCCAGAACCAGATATGATTAATACACTATTGGAGGTTAAACATGAGTAAAGGTTTACCAACAATACTACAAGGAAGAAAAGTTTGTACTATTTGCGAAGGATATGAAGAATATGAATACTTTTTAAAGTTAATAGAGTTAAAAGTCTGGAATTCGGAATATATATTTTATCCTATCAATGCCGAAACCAATGGAAATATATCTGCAAGGTATCAAGCTGCTTATCAGAGTGATTCTTACGATATTGTTTTGATATTTTGTGACACAGACAAGAAACCATATCATGACTATGAATTAATTAAACAAAAAATTAATAATTTCCATGGAAACCATTTAGCAGCAGATTTAGTGGTGATGTATGGTAATCCATGTACAATGCAAATTATTATTCTTCATTGGGATGATATAAAACTAACTTCGCTAGGAAAGCATAAAAGTGGAATTGAAATTAAAAGACTGTTAGGTATCGAAAATTATAAGGCACGTGAGGATCAGAGGCAACAGTTGTTTGCAAATGTAACAAAAGATAATTATCTGCTTATGAAAGAACGTGTTGAGAAATTGTTGGATGATGACACAAATGTATCTAGTAGTAATTTTGGAAAATTTATAAGCTACTTTAGTGGGAATGATGCGTGGATTAAGGAAATTAATGATTCCCTTTAATTACAGATTACAGAGGGGTAATTAAATAATACCTAAATTGATAATCCAATGCTACCAATTTAGGGCGTCCTTGTTAACTGAAAATTTGGCCATTATGAATTATGCTCTTAAAAATTACTTTTTAGCAAGTTTATTCTGTGAATTAAGCTATAATTTCGGATAAGGAAAGATGGAAAAATATCATTATACAGGGCAGGAGAAAGAGGGTGTTGCTAAACTACTTTAAAAAGTAGCCGAGCAACACTCTCTTTTATTACTATAAAGTAAAACTGACACGCCTATACCTATTAGTTTTAATTGCTTTCCGTTATGACATGTATATTCATGCCTAAATAAGGGGCGGATACAAAACTAATTTAGTTTTGCAACAGCCCCCTTCTGATGATTATTTCATGCGGCGTTTCTTCTACCTGTTTTATGCTTTTACTAAAACCCTTGAATCTTCATTTTTATAAGCACTGCATCTTTCCATAAATGCTCGGATGTTTTCTTCCTCTTCGCCGCGGTTTGCATATAGTCTTCCTAATCTGTCACATAGGCCAAGCAAGGCTACTTCTGTAATATCCACTTGACTTTTCATTGTTTCTATATCGGCAAATGGCAAATTCTTAACTACAAAAAGTATTTGCATATGCCATCGTACAAGCATAGTTACTTTTTTTATGAATTCATCGTCATCTGTAAATTCCGTTAAGAATTTTCTTGCAAGCTCTGCACCAATTTTGTCATGATCGTAGGATGTAATTCTTCCATTTCTTATTTTTGTTGAATCGGGTTTTCCTATATCATGGAGCAATGCTGCCCACATAAAGGCTTTTTTGCTGTTGCTTTCATTTTTTACCCTGGCTGCCTCATCAACAACCAGCATGGTATGATTCCATACATTACCCTCAGGATGGTGTTTTGGCGATTGGTTTGCTTTCTTTAAATTGTTCAACAACTTTAGAGGGTATTGTTGAAATAACTCAGTTTCTGAAATCTCATTTAAATATAAAGATGGTTGTTCATCGCCTAGCAGATGTATATGCATTTGATGAAATATATCATGTGGTGTCATGACTTTTCATCTGCCTTTTTATTCCCATACTTGGCTTTGCCCTGAATCTCAGGAACGGGTGCCACATCATTTTTTGGTATATGCATCTTTTGAGTGTTTTCTGTTCCATGAGGCTCACGCGGGTCAGGTCTTCGCATTCCGGCTTTTGCCATTTTATTCACTCCCTCTTTTTTATACATCATTATTCTTGATGGATTTTTTCTTGGCATTTCTGTTTTGATTCTGGTTTTCTGCTGTTAATGGAGTTTGTCCATTGGCTTTTTCCGACCTTGCTTTTTTATTATCCGGCTGACTGTCTTTTGGCATACTAAATCACCTCATAAATAGTTTCCTTCGTTTTATAATAAATATTCTTTTCAAATATATGTGTTTTTTGTTAAATTTTTAAACGATAATATTTTTGTTAATGTATTATGTAAAAATCATTGAATTGCTAGGATGTTTGGTGTAAAATACCTGCATAATAAAAATGGGGTGGTCTTATTGAGTATTATACAGATAGAAAATTTATGTAAAAGCTTTAAAGTCTTAAACAGGCATCAGGGCTTTGGCGGGGCCGTTAGAGACTTGTTTTCAAGGGACTACAAATTGGTTAAGGCAGTTGATAATATATCTATGTCTATCGATAAAGGTGAAATGGTAGGCTTTGTTGGACCTAACGGTGCAGGAAAATCTACTACAATCAAGATGATGACCGGGGTGTTAGAGCCCACATCGGGAAGTATAACAATTGATAACTTTGTGCCTTATAAACAAAGGATGAAATATGTCCGCAATATTGGGGTGGTTTTTGGTCAAAGGACACAACTATGGTGGGAGCTGCCTGTAATTGAGTCATTTAAGATACTAAAGGAGATTTTTGAAATAGATGATAGCACATATAATGCTAACATGGGATTGTTTAATGAGCTTGTAGGACTGGATTCACTGCATAATACACCTGTAAGGTTTCTTTCGTTAGGGCAAAGGATGCTGTGTGATATAGTAGCGGCATTTTTACACAATCCTAAAATCATATTCCTTGATGAACCTACTATTGGACTTGATGTATCAATAAAGAATAAAATAAGGGGAGTTATAAAGGAACTGAACGCACGCAATAAAACTACAATACTTCTTACTACCCATGACATCAGTGACCTAGAAATACTTTGCAAAAGAATAATAATTGTTGACAAGGGTTCAATTATATTTGATGGGGATATCCAGAAGGTCAACAGACTATTTGGTTCGTATAGAGTGTTGAAACTTGAAATATCCGGACAATTTGATTTGAAAGAGCTGTCAAACAAGATAGGGAGTAATTTTAAGTGCTGTAAACCCCCGGAAATAGAATCAACTGAGGATGGATGGATCAATATAACAATCAATCTTGATGAAATAAAGCTGGTAGATATGCTAAATTATCTTTTGACTCTTTTTCCATTAAAGGATATTAAGGTTGAAGAAGTCCCAACGGAAAAGATCATAAGAGAAATTTATGAGGGTGGTCTTAAATGAAAAAATATTTTGTATTAACAAGAAAAGTTTTTCTGACCATTACAGTATTCAGATTTAACTTTTTATTCTCAATCATCAGCAACCTGGCTTATATAACCATTATATACTTTTTGTGGAGCTCTATATATGGTTCAGGTGCAAAGAGCCTCAATGGTATGACATTTAACCAGGTATTTGTTTATTTGGCAATGGCGTCCACAATTTTTTCTCTGTTTACTACATATGTTGAATGGGAAATGTCTAGAGAGGTTATAGAAGGCACTATTGTAATGAATTTTATAAAGCCTGTTGACCTGATGCTGTATAAACTTTTTCAATGTATTGGGTATGTTTTACTAAAGCTTGTTACCATAACTATTCCGACAGTTTTGGTGATTTTACTTGTGTTTAAGCCTGATATGCCTATTGGATTAAACCTTTTGATTTTTCCAGTTTCCATTATATTGTCATACCTGATAATGTTTAATATTGATTTTCTTGTAGGTCTAATATGCTTCTATAACGAGTCAACTTGGGGAATGAGTTCTGCTAAGGATTCTATTGTTTTGCTTTTGTCCGGTGCTGTTATTCCTATTAGCTTTTTCCCTGAAACCTTAAAAACCATAGTTAATTTTTTGCCTTTTCAGGCTATTTACAATATACCTTTAAATTCTCTGATATCGGATAAGCTTGGTGTAAGTGATTATATCAATAATTTTATTGTGCAGATTTTTTGGATACTCTTCCTTTTTGCAATAAACAGACTTTTCTATCGTAAAGCTGTGAAAGTTGTCACAGTAAATGGAGGTTGATGGAATGAGACGTTTTAAGTTTTACTCAAAGCTTTACATAAAGATGGTATCCCAGTACATAAAAGCCAGAATGCAGTTTAGAAGTGATTTTTATATTAGTACCATTTCGATGCTTTTGCTTAATGTAACAGGCTTATTTACATATTGGGTACTTTTTCACTCCATAAGCGATATTGAGGGGTGGAGTTTTAATGAATTGATATTCTTATATTCCTTTGCACTTCTTGCTGTTACACCAATGCAGCTTTTTTTTGACAACCTGTGGGTTATAAGGATATCCTTAAGAAATGGAAACTTTATTAAGTATTACTTCAAGCCCATAAACACTTTGTTTTATTATGTTTCGGAGGTTTTTGACATAAAGGGCTTGGGACAGCTTGTGCTTGCACTTTCAATGCTTGTCTATTCATCAAGCAAACTTGGAATTCACTGGAGTCCAGTTAACATAATCATGTTTGCAGTGTTATTGTTCGGCTCTGCACTGGTAATGATATCACTTATGTTGATGGCAGCTTCCATTTCTTTTTGGGTTATAGAATCTGTTTCAGTGCTGATGCTTTTTTCCAAGCTAAGCGAGTATGCAAGATATCCAGTTACTATATTCAACGGGTTCTTCAGGTTTATATTTACAGGGATAATTCCAATTGCTTTTATAGGTTATTATCCGGCAAAGTTCTTTTTAAAGCCGGACAGTGTTGATATAGGTGTCTTTGCTACACCCTTTGTGGGGATAGGCTTGTTTATTGTAGCGTACAACATTTGGAGGGTAGGCCTTAACAGGTATTCGGGCACCGGATCTTAAGGAATGAATAAGGAGATCAACGCCATACAACAAAACTACTATTAAAATTAATACTCCAAAGTGGTATAATGAAAATAAATACATTTGCCACTTTTTTATTTTAGGGGGTATTATGATGAAGATTCTGCATGGAAGACTGCTGAGGTTTTTTTGCGTCGCAATTAGCATGGTTGTGCTGAGTACGTCAATCGTTTTGGCAGAGGATGAGGAGCCCAAAAATATTGTTGGGTATTTTACCGAATGGGGAATATATGAAGGGCATAACTTCTATGAAGTAGCGGATATGCCTTGGGATAAGCTGACACACATAAACTATGCATTTGCTAAAATTGAAAACGGCAAAATAGCATTATGCGACCCTTGGGCTGCGATTGACAAGCCATTTGGAGACGACAAATGGGATACTCCTTTAAAAGGAAACTTTGGGCAGTTGATAAAGTATAAGAAGCTTTATCCGAAGGTTAAAACACTTATTTCGGTAGGTGGATGGACACAATCCATGTATTTTTCCGATGTGGCATTAACAGATTCATCAAGGCAGGTATTTGCACAGAGTTGTGTGGAATTTATAAGGAAATATGAGTTTGACGGTGTGGATATCGATTGGGAATATCCTGTTTCAGGCGGAATGGCGGGAAACAAATATCGGCCTGAGGACAAACAGAATTTTACCCTTCTTTTGAGAGATCTGCGTACAAAGCTTGATGAGGCGGGGGCAGAGGATGGAAAAAGATATCTGCTTACTATTGCTGCTCCGGCAGGCAGCACTGCCATTGCAAACACAGAGCCCGATAAATACCATCAATATTTGGATTTTATCAACCTCATGACATACGATTATAACGGCAGTTGGAGCAGTATAACCAACCACCTTTCACCGCTTTATTCAAATCCTGATGATCCTTCTTATGCTGCAGCAAAGCAAAAAAACAATACCGACTGGACAGTTAGTGAGTATATACGCCTTGGTGTTCCAGCAAAAAAGCTCAATATAGGTGTTCCCTTCTATTCAACGGGGTGGAAGGATGTAAGCGGGGGCGCTAACGGATTGTTTGGAAATACCAATAGCTCACCTATGGGAATTTGGAATGACAGCAGCAGTCCTGGCGGGACCAATCCGTATTATTACATAAAGGATGTATTGGAGGCTCCCGGTTCGGGTTTTACAAAGTACTGGGACGATAATTCCAAGGTGCCGTATCTATGGAATCCATCAACTAAAGTATTTTATTCCTATGAAGACGAAATTTCATTACAAAATAAATGTGAATATGTCAGCAATAACAATTTGGGAGGCATAATGTTCTGGGAAATAAGCGGGGACCATCCCTCTGAAGATAAGTCCCTTGTTTCAATTATATACAACAGCTTTTCAAAAGAAAGTCCCGAGCCGACTCCCACTGTTATACCTACCGATAAACCGTCGTATAAAATAAGTGGATATGTGAGGCCTGATTTTAATTTTGCAAAGGATTCGGAAGTAAGAGTTTTATCGGGATTTGAGATAGAATTATCGGATAAAGGTATAAAAACTACTACTGATGCTAATGGTTTTTATGAGCTTTCGGGCGTATCTGCAAGTGATACTCCTTATGTGTTGACATTAAGCAAACCCGGGTACCTTAAAAGACAGATAAAAAATGTTGTTGTAAATAGCGATGTTCTATTAGGCACAAAAGAATCACCGATAAATATGTGTGCAGGTGACATTAAAATAAACGGAGTGCAGGACAATGTTATAAATATGTCGGATATTATAGAAATTGCCAAAGTTTTCGGCAGTGTCAGAGGTGATAGGAAGTATAGTTCCGATTGTGATTTTAACATGGATGATTCTATAAATATGTCGGATGTTATAATAATCGCCAGACATTTTAACATGGGTTCAGATGATTATAAGTGATAAAAAGGGGCTGTTGCAACAGCCCCCCGGGCTTATTTGAAACTTGAATATCCAAATACTAGAATTTATATATGCTTAGTTTAAGCCTAATTCCTTTCGCTTTTTCTCAATATGGTCAACATATATCTTAATGGTTTTTTCTGCGTCCAATTCTACTACAACCTTGCCAAGCCCAAGGCTTTCTGTAGTTTCTGTAAGAGTTTTTACCACAACATCACTTCCTGTAATTGATGGAACAGGTGCTATATGAACGAGCCAGCCTAAAGCAACTGCCGTACAGGCATCTGCAACAGCCTTTTGCTCCAGATATTCAGGTGCACCAATAACCAATGGTAGTTTGTTTGTGTCTACATCAAGGGCATCGGCCAGCTCTTTTGCTGTATGTGTCATTTTTCCAATATCTACACATGCCCCGTAGGAAAGGACAGGTGGAATTCCAAGTTGTTTACAAACAGCCTTTAAGCCTTCACCACATTCTTCTGCAGCATTTGGATTTGTCAGGCCGGTGTATTCCATCACAGCGGATGTACAGCCTCCTGACAGTACAAGTATATTGCTTTGGATAAGGCCTTTTGTAATTTTAAAAATATTACTTCCGCCCTGGCCATATCTTGCTGTAGTACATCCTACAATTGTGGCTATACCTCTTATGTTACCGTTTGCAATCTGGTCAATCAACGGCTTAAAGCTTCCGCCAAGTGCTTTTTTGACTGATTCGGTACTAAAGCCCACCATGCAGTCTGATATATGTGGTGGGATATATACTTTCCTGCTTTCCGATTTTCTTTTCTTGTAGGCTTCAAGTGCCATATCTAAAGCTTTTTCAGCTTGTTCTTTCATCTTCTCGGGTATGAAGTCCAATGTTTCAGTTCCCTGAAGTTGTATTACAGGATGAGTGCTTAAAAGCTTGGTTCCGAATCGCTTAGCATAGAGAGGCATTGTTGGAACTGTACAGTTGTAATCAAACATGAACAAATCAACTGCACCTGTTGCCAATAAGTATTCCTGGGACAGCCATTCTCCTTCCTGGCCACCATATCCTTTTTGATTGTGCATGCCTTCATAGTTTATGAGCTGCTGGCCTTCACAAACATGACCTAGTATCTGAATGCCGTCTGCACCTATTGATTTAGCCTTTTGTTGCCATTCATCCGATGAAGCCAGGTCAATTGCTACATGGGCTAACAGGGGCATATGGCCGTTTGTGACTACATTGACCATATTTTCTTTTAATAATCCCATGTTTTGCTGCTTTTTAACAATTTCCTGGGTGCCCATAAGTATTTCCTGAATTATATCAAGAAGGAAGAGTCCCTGATACTCATTTGCAACTCCAAGCCTTACACTGTCCATAAGAAATTCTGTAGGCTCGGAGGTAAAGTTGGTCATGCAGCGAGTCTGAGCGTAAGCAACTTCGCTATATCCGCCGCCAGGGAATAAACCGAGCTTGTGCCACAATTCCTTTCGTCTTGTTGGGGCAAAGGCCTCAACGGCCTTAGAATGTATGTGATAAGGCGAATGTATATCATTCATTACCCATTGGGCGAATTCAACTGCAAGCTTTTCTGTAGGCTGATTCGCATTAAGCCCTGCCATATCAGCGTATTTTTTCAGTTTTTCAGGGTCTCTTATTTTAAGTCCGCTTTCAGGATGCTCTCCTGCAGCCTTCAAGCTGCGAGCTGCCTGATGACAGTGGAATATGTTTGCTGATGTTCCTATGGTAACATGTCTGTATACAAAATTCCTTGAAACCATTGTATGGGCATCAACTCCGCAGGTACCCCTGGGAACCTTATCGGATATACGGCAGGGACCATTGGCACACAGTTGACAGGATAAGCCTTCTATGCAAAATTTACACTGTATAGGCTGCTGTTGTTTGAACCTGTCAAATACATTTGTAAGTCCTGAATCATGCACTACCTGATACATCTCCCGCATTGCAGGATCTAGAATAACATTCATCGGGTAGCCTTCTTTTGACTGGTCGTTTACTTTAATATGCTCTCTTTGCCAGCTATGGACTTCTTCCGTAGAAGGAGATTTGTTAATTCTGTTGTAATCAATATTTATCCTGTTATGAATGTCTGTGTGAGTATTGGGGTCGTTGGAATCCTCATTTGTAAGCTTGGTGCCGAAAGTGGTTTGATCTCCCCGCATTGTACCTGCACTGCCGCTGTATGAATTCTTTATTTCATTATCTAACATTGTATGCCTCCTTGGTTAATATTTGTTATATGTTATCTTTTGTTTATTCAAACATGAATATGCGTTTGAACATATTTCCTTTATAACATATATCCTTTTTGCGTATTTCCTTTATATATGTTAAGTATGAAAAGTTATACATGTAACAAAATTTTTTGAATAATAAAATAAATGGCTAAATCGTCCGATATTATTAGTATGATGTGGAATGATTGAAATTTTATATAGAAAGGGTAGTAATAATGATTAAAAAAACAATGATCAGGACAATTTCATTACTGCTAATAGCAAATATTTCAGGTATCTTTTCGTGGGCTGTCAATGAAAAAGAGGTGCCTGAAGCCATTTACTACGGTATTGATAATGCATCAGTAATAATTAATAATATTGATTACATAGATGTGAAGAATTCAGATACCTGGGCTAAGGAGGCTATTTATGAAACCGGTGCTCTTGGTATCATGAAAGGGTATGGAAATAGAAACTTCGGCCTTAATCAGCCTTTAACAAAAGAGCAAGCGATAGCAGCTGCATATAGGGTAGCAGGCAGGGAAGGTGAAGCACAAAAAGCGGCCGAAGAACTTGATAATGAAAGAGCACTTGCAGATAAAAAGAAAAATGCCATCAGTATGTGGGCTGATGGGTACTTGCAACTAGCTGCTGATGAGGGTCTTATATCAGAACAGGATCTTGAAGATGCCTTCAATACTGATCCAACAAAACTTATACCCGGAACCAGCTTTTACAGGGCAAACTATGCCCAGAGACAGGAATTTGGAGATTGGTTGGCAAAAACAATGAAAATGGAGCCTGTGTATGGACAGGATAAGATTTTTAACTCCTTTGCAGACTGGTCAGCGACAGATCCCATCAAAATTCCATATTTGGAGGCGGTTGTAAAAAACAACATAATGAACGGCACGGGTAATGGAAGATTTGATCCTACCGGCAGACTTACAAGAGAACAAGTTGCACAGATTATTAAAAATGGAGAAAAGTTGATCCTACCTATTTTAAAACTTGAAAAAAAGCTTGGCACTATAGAACAAATTATAAAATCCACCGATTCAAGCTTTGGTGAAAGAATAACAACTCATACATTTAATATCAGAAATATTAATGGTAAACTTCATAAGCTGGATGCTCAGTTTTTGACTGACGCAGTGGATACGAACAAAAATGAGCAGATTGGGACGCCTTTACCGGGGACGGAGATGGATTTTATAGTTTACAAGTATGGGAAAATAGGTAAAAGTGATCTTTTGAAAACGGGAGACAGGGTTGAGTATATTGTTGGCGAGGATAAATCTGTCAAGTTTATGAATGTTGTATCCAGCGTAAATGATACTAAATACATGGTTGCTCAGGTCAACTCAATTGATCCCCAAAACCTCACCATAAATATAACAAGGTTAATGGACCTTGAATATCCTGATGTCAGCAAGGATGGTAAAATGGCAATTGCAAACGGAAGCAGCGGATTTGTGAATTCAACATACAGATACAGCAACAGTGTAAAAATTTACAATGAAGGGATACCGGCTGATATTGAAACGGTTAAACCCGACTCCGTGTATATTATGACATTAAGGAATGATATGGTAATAGGCATTAAAAGCGTGAATCTGACATTGGACGGAGATTTGATGATAGTTAAAGGGATTGTGGAAGAAAATAATCCTCAGTTAGGTTATATAACTCTTTACGGAGAGAACGGTGAGATCGCAAATTCCTCCGGAACAAGTGCTTTAAGAACGTTTAGCTATGTAAACCCAAATACTTTAAATGTTTATAAGAACAATAAAAAGGTTGATATTGATGATATAGAAGCAGGAGATTCTGTTTTCATGAAGCTTGATGAAAATATGAATGTATATGACATAAGCGGTGTTGACAATTATATCCCAAGGTATGCAAAGATTATAACAAAAAAGACTGATACTATTTTAGTGGAGTATGATAACGGTGTACAGCAGGTGCTGCCTCTAGACAGCACTGTACCTGTTTTTATAAATTATAGCTTATCAGGAATCGATAAACTTAAAGATGGTGACAGAATAAAGCTCATATTGAATCAAACCAATAAGGAAGTAAATGTTAAGGGAATTACTGTAAATGACAGCCAAAAAATCATCAAGAATATATATAAAGGCAACCTGATGCAGTTAAATGAGACAACAAAGGATTTGGTGCTGCAGAATTTGGAAAGACTGGACAAAGGGCAATGGGAGCGATCCCACAATATTGGCATAAGCAAAATCAATTTAGGTGATTATTACAAGATATATTTAGGAGATAAGGCAGTAGATATTGATACGGTTAACAAGATGCTGAGAAACCAGGAAGCTTATATTGCAGCAGAAGGAGACTATGGCGGAGGCGAAAGAGCGGTCCAGGTTTCATTCAGGGATAAAAACAGTCTGGAAACTTTAACCGATGATATAATTTTACGTTCGGAAGCAGCGGGACAGTTTGAACTTAATAAAAGCAGCAGTAGTATGAACTATGGGCCATCCACGATTATTGTAAAGGATGGGAGACTTGTTACCGGGAACAGTATTTCAGCAGATGATGCAGCTTACATTGTGGCAAATAGGGATAATGACACAGGAGATTATTTTGCAGGAGTTGTTCAACTTAATGAAAGGACCGACCCAAATGCTTTAAATGTATACAGGGGAAGAATAAAAGCAGTAGCTGATAATAAAGATTTTGAGCTGGAGTCTTTTTCGCAGTTGAAAGGCCAGAGCTGGGAGTACGTAAATACTCCAAAAACATTTAAAATTACATATGATACAAAAATACTTGATGATGGGGGACTCGTGCCTCAAAGAGAATTTACCGGATATGGACCTGATACTTATATTGGAAGAAGTGTATACGTAGTATCCGACAGTGTAAATGCATTGATTGTCAGCACTGCTCCTTACGGTCCGGATGGTGCTTTCGCAAGGGGCAATGTAGTTGAATTGACAGGCGGCAGTATGGGCTCTGACGGTAAATATATTACGGAACCTACAGGTGTTGTTATGAAGAATTCAAAGGTGTACGATAGGGCAAACCATGTTTGGACCGACAGCAAGGATATAACACTGAATTTACTTAAAAACACAGTAATTATAAAAGAGGGGAAAGAAATCAATCCATCTCAAATAGAGGTTAATGATAATCTTAAGGTATACAAAAAAGGTAAGACTGAAACAGGTGACGGTTATATAGTTTTTGTAGAGGATTAGAAATATTACGGCTATTTCCTAAAGGAGTCGAATAAATTATGAAAACATACTTTTATAAAATACTGTTTTTTGCACTTGCTGCAATAATTTTAAGCTCGGCTGTTACCAGTGCCCTTGAAGGATATAATGGATACGAGGGAGGCATATCATCGGGAGAGGTCACGGGAAAAACCTCATATGAATATCAGGAGGTTAATTTCTTAAGCGGTCAGCCAGTGGTGCTAAAAGGTAATCTAACAATAAAGAAGGCTTTGAAGGGAGAAACGATAACTTCTACTTATACTTATGATTTATCTAACATAGATAGAAGTTCTACCTTAAAGCGAACTTTGATTTATAATACCAAGATTACTAAAAAGGATAACGGTCAAAGTATTGAAGAGACAAGCATAAGCGGAAGACCTACAGAAACGGTGAAAATTGACAATAATACATACACATTGACCGGATATGATTTTTCCAAGACTAACTTAACGGATAATAAGCCGGCTATTAATTATTATGCAGGCAATATATCTGGAAGAAAGGTCTATTCAATAGGTAATGCTTCCGGTGCAGCTGCACAAGGCAGAGGTACTATTACTGTAGATATAACAGGGAAATTCTATGGGTATGACCAGTACTGGGGTACGACTGAGGTTCAAGAAATGAACTATATCATACAGAGTGAAAAGATGGATGGTACGAAGATTGAAAAATGGGGAGGAACAGCGGATGTAACATTCTCCACTACAACCACAAAGCAAATAAGATATGTTGAAAATAAACCCAATGAAATAAGCTTTGAAGGAGGGTATGTTCAAACACAAAGTAACAGCAGCATATTGGAGTACAGTTCAAATCTGCCTTCCTTCACTTCAGGCGGTGTACCTTCCGATAACATGATAACCTCAAAGGATAGTCTTAAGCTTGAGACATTTCCGATTCAGACAAGGCTAAAGGTTCCCGACTTAAGCCAATTAAAAGGCCACTGGGCAGAGGAGGATGTCCGTACACTCTACAGTCTTGAAGTCTTGTCAGGCAATGAAAAGATATTTAACCCTGAGCAGTATATGAAAAGGTCGGAATTTGCCAGTGCCATTATATTAGCAGGAAAGGAGGTTCCTGTCGATCCGGCTGTTGCACCCAAAACATCTACACGGACTTCCACAAAAAAGACAAAGGTCATTCCAACCTTTAATGATGTTTCAGAGGAACACTCTTACTTTAATCAGATAGAAAGCTCATTTAAGCGGGGGTTTTTAAATGGAAAAGGGGAAGGCAACTTCAAGCCTGACGATTATTTAACCCTTGCAGAAGCAGTGACAGTTTTTGTAAGAGGATTGGGACTTGAGGCTATGGCACCAAAGTTTGGTACTGTTACCGTCTTTAGGGATAATGATGAAATTCCAGCATATGCAAAAAATGCTGTGAGGGTAGCCGAGCAGATTGGCCTTGTCAGAGGTGATGAGAAAGGTTATCTAAACCCAAATGCAAAGCTTACCAACGCAAGAGCAGCTGCAATGCTTAACAGATTCATAGAGTATATGAGGGACGGAATCAGGAAGGATTACAGAGATAAGTATTTAGGATTTTAAACCAAGTCCCTTAATTTCTTAAGCATTCCTTTATACACAAAGTATGGTAAAATGTAATTGTTAATGTCTTAAAATTTCTAAATTGTTTATGAGAGCGGGAGGATAGAAATGAATAAGCAAAAGGTAAGGATACTAATTGCACTAAATATTATAATAGCTATTCTAATAACAAATTGTACTTTTTTATGGGCAGACAGTTCTAAGTTTGATGTAGATTTGAACGCAGATTATATAAAAAGTATCATTAACATGGTAGATGACAAGTATAAAGGAGAAATAGATCAAAGTAAGCTGATGGAAGCTGTTCTGAAAGGCATTTTCAGTTCAATGGACCAATATACCGAATTTTATACAATGGAAGAGGCAGAAACATTTTTCAAAACAATTGATGGAGAATACAGCGGAGTTGGAATGGGGTTTGATGAAATTGACGGCGGGTTTATAGTCCGAGAGGTTTACAAGGACTCACCTGCACAGAAGGCTGGAATATCTGTGGGAGATCGTTTGGTTGAAGTTGACGGGCAAAGCTTAAAAGGTATAAGTTCAGATGAAGCAGTAAATATGATTACTGGTAAAAAAGGTACGAAAGTAGTTATAGGAGTTATAAGAGATGGCGAGAAAAGTCCTATAAACATTACGGTAACCAGGGATAATATAAAAATAAACCCGGTTACTACAAGTGTTAAAGGTGATGTGGGATACATAAAATTAACTATTTTCAATAATAATGCTTCTAGCGAGATGAATAAAGCATTAAAGGAAATGGATGACAAAAAGATAAAGAAAATAGTACTGGATTTAAGGGACAATCCAGGTGGAGATGTATATGAGGTTGTTGAAATTGCAAAAAGTTTTATTCCTGAGGGCTTAATAACAAAGCTTGATTTTAAATCTGAAAGAATTACCGATATGGAATATATGTCGCCTTTGAAAGAGAAAAAATATAAGTTGGCTGTACTTGTTAATGAAAACAGTGCAAGTGCATCGGAAATATTAGCAGGTGCGGTACAGGACACAGCTGCTGGAACCTTGATCGGGACTAAAACATACGGAAAAGCAAAAGTACAGAGTCTTTATCCGATTTTAACTTTGGACGCTTATAAAAAATATGAGCAGAAGCTTGGAGTTAAGCTGGTTATCGGAGATGATCTTGAGAGAAAATACAACATAAGACCAACTGAAGATGAAGTGACAGGGTGGATTAAGATAACCACAGGGCTATACTATACCCCTAAAGGACGGATGATTGATTTAAAGGGCATTACTCCTGATTATGAAATAACAAACATAAGCGTTGTAAATGGAGTTAGTTTAAGTTCAATCAGCGATTTGAGGGTTATAATAAAGCCTCAATTAAACTCTGAAAGCATTGATGTTTTAAATGCTAAAAGGATGTTGAGAGTTTTAGGCTATAATATTGATGACTTGGATAATTTGAAATTTGACAATAAGACTTTCGAAGAGCTCAAAAAATTTCAGAAGAAAAGCGGTCTTTATCCTAGTGGCGTTCTTGATTTTATAACGCAAAGAACATTGAATGACGCATACCAGAAGCTGGCACTACAATCTGATAAGCAGTATTTGAAGGCTTTGGAGGTATTAAAAGATTAATATCGATTTGTAAATAATACCGTTAATTTAGCTTTTTGAAATGCCCTAAATTAAATTCTATAATTTAGGTTAAATGAAAAAGAAAAATCCACTTTGTAAGATTAAAATCCATCCCGTTTAGAAAATTTAGTGATTTTTCTAAAAGGAGTGGATTTTTTATGCGGGTAAATTGTTGTTTTTCATTATTTTTGGT
>Ga0255341_1000406_pt1 | contig 73864 bp, 82 predicted proteins | sample wastewater_treat_8_FD_192418 | JGI IMG/M metagenome (GOLD analysis project Ga0255341, IMG submission 192418) | Wastewater microbial communities from Lulu Island WWTP, Vancouver, Canada - plant12 | ecosystem: Engineered > WWTP > Wastewater > Unclassified | place: Canada: Vancouver, British... | reverse complement strand
GGCGTCGGGGTGTCGATGGGGGGTGTCGGAGTATCGATGTTCGGCGTCGGGGTGTCGATGGGGGGTGTCGGAGTATCGATGTTCGGTGTCGGGGTGGTTTCAAAGGGAATTGGCACTGTCGTCTCGCCGATCACCACGGGTGGGACCGTGATGGCTGCCGAGACGGTACCGATACAGGTTACGAGGACCGCCAGCAGGATCCAGCAGACGGTGCGTTCGCCCCATGCGGCCCGGGCGTGCCGTCGATCCGGCCGCGGTGGAGATGGTAAGCGCCCCATGCTCCTTCATTCTATGAAGGTGAAGGATTATAAAAAGTGCAGATGCCGGCTATCGCCGATGTATGGACCATCCAACGGCCGCTGGTGGCGAGGATCAGAGCACGTACTGCCAGCTCCCGGCAGCCAGGGCAGCCCTCCGTGTGCGGTAATCCGGAAGGTACCGTTCCACCTCTCGCCAGTACGCCGGCGAGTGGTCGAGGCGGACGAGGTGACAGAGCTCGTGGACCACGATGTACTCGAGCTGGTCGGCTGGCGCCATCGCGAGGCGGAGGTTGAAGTTGAGCCGGCCGGCGCGGCTGCAGCTTCCCCAGCGACGCCTGAGGAGCTTGACCCGGAACGGCGGCGACGGTGCGCCCATTCGCTCCGCGTGACGATCGACCAGCGGCCCGATCGCCTCGATCGCGGACTGGCGATAGAGGTCGATCACGCGTTCCCGCACCTCGGTGAGGGATACGCCGGGGCGAACGGGCACGCGTATCATGTCGCCGTCGAGGCGGGCCACGGTGCCGTCGCTCTCCTCGAGGACGAGTACCCGAAGGCGCCCCGCACAGAGGAACTGTTCGCCCTGCTCGTACTTCCGCACGAGCACCGGGCGCTGATCCGCTCGGAACCGCTCAAGCGTCCGCTCGACCCAGGCCGATTTGCGCCGGTAGAGGTCCTCGATCGCGGTGAGGGGAGTTCCAGGCGGCGCCACCACCTCGATGCGCAGATCCGGGTGGACGACCACAGCGGGGTACCGGCGACGCGAAGAGTATCGCACCGTGAAGGCGCACCGGGGGATCCGGGCCGTCTCTCCCTCTCGGTCGATCATGCCTGGTTGAGGTCGACAGGTACGTGGATAAAGGCTCGGACGCCCGCATCTTTTTGCGTCACGAGGCCAATGTATCACGAATATGGAGCAGAGCCGGGCCATCGACCTGTTCGAACGCGGTATCTACTCTGTTCTCCTGCTGCTCCTCGTGGTGCTGATCGCGCTCGCCGTGATCACGCTCGTTGGCGCGATGATCGCGAACATCTTCTCCCCACCGGCATTCCTGCTCACGGGGGACGAGCTCCTGGATCTCCTGGGTGCGTTCCTCCTCGTCCTGCTCGCGCTCGAGTTCTTCGAGTCGATCAAGGTCTTTCTGCGAGAGAACACGGTGCCCTACGAGCTGGTGGTCGTGATCGCCATCACGGCGGTCGCGCGGAAGATCATCCTTCTCGACCTCGAAATGGCTAGCGATCTCCACCTGATCGGCCTCGGGGTGATAATCATCGCGCTCGCAGGCACCTACTATCTCCTGCGGCGGTGCGGGACATCCCGGGGGATGAACTGAACACGTGGTATGTCATCGGTCACTCCACCACCTGACCCGGCGAGCTGCCGATCCGCCGGGGCGAGGGCCCATTCCCTCTCCGTCACTGGACGGCTCAACGCCGTGCGCTCCATCGGAGGCGTTCTCCTGCTCCTCGTGCTGGTCGCCCTGCTCGCCGCTCCCGGTGCCGCGGGCGTGATCGAGGAGCCGGTGGCGTACGACACTCCCCGGATCGGCACGACGGCGGCTCACGGGAAGGTCTCGACCGACCTGCTCGCCCTCGCGGACACCCGCTTCCTGCTTCCGAACCAGTCCCGCGGGGACGTGGTGGCCGGGCTGGCCCGGAGCGGTCATTACGCCAGGGCCGGCCAGTCTCTCCGGGGCCTCGGGGTACCGTCCGTCGACCTGGTGCAGGTCTACATTCGAATGGATCCTGGCATCGGCGCGGAGGCAGTTACCCCTCTTGTCCATCGGGTCTCGGGCGAGGATCCGGCTGCCGGGCTCATCGCGGCGTGGATCGAGCCGGGACGGGTACTCGAGATCGCGGGCGTCCCTGCTGTCAACGAGGTCAGGCCCGTGACCCGGCCACGTGTCCGCACTGGGTCGACTACGAGCACGGGCGACGTTCTTCTCCGCGCTGCCGCACTCAGGAACGCGACCGGTCTCTCGGGGGCGAGCGTCCGGGTCGGGGTGATCTCGGACGGCGTGGACCACTGGACCTCGGCGCGGGCGACGGGAGATCTCCCCGCGAACCTCCAGGTCCTCCGAAACGAGGTCGGCGGGGACGAGGGAACGGCGATGCTCGAGCTCGTCCACGATGTGGCACCGGGCGCGAGCCTGGTCTTTCACGACTGCGGATGGAACGTCCTCGAGTTCAACCAGGCGATCGACGCGCTCGCGAATGCCGGGTGCCGGGTCATCGTGGACGACATCGGATGGATCGACGAACCGTTCTTCGAGGACGGCGTGGTCGCTTCCCACGCGGCGCGGGTGGCTCGCGAGCGCGGGCTGGTCTATGTATCGGCGGCGGGAAACGACGCCGACCTCCATTACCAGGGTCTCTACCGTGATGACGGGACGGGCTGGCACGACTTCTCGACCGGGGTTTCGTCGAGCCGCAACCGGCTCTACATCGACCTGCCGCCCGGCGGGTCGGTCACGGCGGTCCTCCAGTGGTCCGAGGCGTTCGGAAAAGCGGCCTCGGACTACGACCTAGCGCTCTACCGCTCGGCGGACCTGGCCGTACCGCTCGTTGTCGGATCGCGGGTCCAGGACGGGGACGACGATCCGGTCGAGGTGCTGACCTGGATCAACGACGGCAGGGCCCCGGTCGAGGCGGAGATCGATGTATCGAAGCCGTCGTCGGCTCCTGACCGGATCCTCGAGATCTTCGTCTACCCCCAGGGCGGGACATCGCTCCATGGGGACAACACGGTCGCCGCCGACTCGATCTTCGGCCATCCTGCGGCTGCCGGCGTGGTGGCCGTCGCGGCGATCGATGCCACGGATCCGGCTGGTCGGGTCCAGATGTACTCGTCGCGTGGACCCGTGACCCTCATCGGGCTTGTGACCGCAACCCGGCAGAAGCCCGACTGTTCGGGAGTCGACGGCGTGCGGGTCACCGGCGCCGGGTCCTTCCCGTCCACGTTCTGGGGGACGAGCGCCGCCGCTCCGCACGTGGCGGGGCTGGCCGCGCTGGTCTGGTCCTGTCGCCAGGACGCCCCGGCGGCGGAGGTCCGCGACGCCCTGCTCGCGACGGCCGACGATCTCGGGGCGAGCGGAGCGGACACGGCCTACGGAGCCGGCAGGGTCAACGCGACGGCCATGCACGCCCGCTTCGCGCCCGTCTCGCGGACGCCGACGGCACTGCCGGGGAAGATAGAGGCCGAGGACTATGACACGGGCGGGGAAGGCATCGCCTACCATGACACGACGACCGGAAACGAGGGCGGCGTCTACCGCCAGGATGATGTCGACATCGAGCCCCTCCCGGGGCAGACGGGATACGATGTCGGCTGGATCCGACCGGGCGAATGGCTCCAGTACACCGTGAACGTATCCGCCGGCGGGACGTACGCGGTCCGCGTCCGCGGCGCGTCATCGTGGGGGCAACCCTCGTTCTCGCTCCTCGTGGACGGGGCGCCCGCAGCGATGGTGCCCGTCGCAACCACCGGGTCGTACAAGGTCTTCGGCGAGACGAACGCGACCGTGAACCTGAGCGGCGGCGAGCACCGGCTCCGCCTCCTGCTCTCCGGGTACTGCAACCTGGATTACCTCGCGTTCGAAGCAGTGCACGTGGTCCAGCAGGTACCCGGCAGCGCTGCGGTGCCGCGGGATCTCGACGGCGACGGGCGATATGAAGACGTCAATGGGAACGGGCGACGGGACTTCGCCGACGTCGTCCTGTACTTCAACCAGATGGCCTGGATAGCGACAAATGAACCGCCGGCAGCCTTCGACTACAACGGTAACGGCCGATGCGACTTTGCCGACGTATCGGCCCTCTTCGCGGCGCTCTGATCACGAGACGGCGATCACCGTGACGGGGCAGGCATCGGCGGCGCTCTGAGCGCAATCGGCGAGATTGTCCGGGACATCGCCCTCCCCCGGCTCGTCACCACCACGATACTGCTCGATGACCTGGCTCTTGGCGTCGGTGGGGTTCTCCTCGAAGATCGCGGGGCACTCGAGCCAGCAGGTTCCGCAACTGATGCATCCGTCCCTGTCGATGGTAATGCGTGGCATGAGACGTCCTTCCTGCGGGCGGAGTTCACCCTGCTGATATTTATGTGCTGGCACCAGGGCCAGCTGGGTATGCTTCGTCGAGAAGAGGAGGTGTATCGGTCCGATTATTTCCGTGAACGGCCCTGACCGCCCGTGTGGGAGGCGTTTTCGCCGATCTCGCTCTCTTGCGAGGCACGACTCCGCCTGGCACCGTGGTCCGTGTCATCGTCATCGTCTCTGTTTGACCGCGACGCGCCGCCACGGCCTCCGCGCGACGCCTCGCCGCCGGCCCGTGCAACACGTTCGCGCGTCTTCTCGTCGGCTGCCTGGAGACCGCGCTTCTGGTGCGGCGCCTCGCCGCCGGCCCGCGCGACACGCTCCCGCGTCTTCTCGTCGGCTGCCTGGAGTCCCCGGATACGGTGCGGCGCTTCGCCGCCGGCGCGTGCCACCCGCTCCCTCGTCTCCGCGTCCGCCGCCTGAAGACCGCGCACCCGGTGCGGCGCCTCTCCGCCGGCCCGCGCGACACGCTGCCGTGTCTTCTCATCGGCCGCCTGGAGTCCTCGTTTACGGTGGGGCGCCTCGCCGCCGGCCCGCGCGACACGCTTGCGCGTCTTCTCGTCGGCCGAGGCGAGCCCCCGGTTTGATCTGCCCTTCTCGTCCTTCGTCGTTCCTGCCATGGTCATATCTCCTGCGCCGGCCGGTACTGCGGTCCGGCGACCAAGTTCTGCTACGGCGATTCCCTATACTTCATATCTGTTAAATACTTTGTGATCCGTTTGCCTTGCAAACGCCTCATATGATCCCGTAGGGATTGTTAGAATCCAGAACCGAGCTCACAACGAAGCCCGTCGAAAAAAGGGGGTTCAGGAAGTCGTGTTTCCGGCAAGGCCGGGCGGGACCGTTCCCGTCGGCTCAGCGGGAGAGATGGGGGTGAAGCCCTGCGAACGGAGGACAGCCGATCCCTCAGGGCCGGTCAGGAGCCTGATGAAGTTCTCCCCCATGTCGGGCCGCAGGGCCGAGGTGGGGACCGTGATCCCGTAGGTGATCGACATGCCCTCCTCGGTGGCACCGCCGGGGCGGAGCACCTGGACCGTCGAGTAGGTCGCTTCCTGCGTCGGGTCGGAGAGGTCGATCTCGGGTGGGAGTGTGAGGTAGTTGAAGCCGTTCTGGACCGCGTTCGAACGGTAGGTGAAGATATAGTCGACCTTTCCGGTCTTGAGCTGGTCGATGTAGCTCGGGTCGCCCGCCTTCGGGACAACCATCGTCGAACCGTCCGGCTCGGGGCTCGAGACGTCGATCGTGGTCACGCCCCCGGCCTCCGACGTCGTGATGTTGGAGTGGTCGCCGACCAGCGTCTGGAAGATGTCATCCTGGCCGTAGTGCTCCTCGGCCAGCTTGATCGTCATGAACGAGCGGTAGCCGCCGGGGTCCGTGGTCGGGTCGTTGATGGCGTAGCTGACATTCGGCCGGTCCAGGACCTCGAACCAGTTCTCGGCCGTGATCTCCTGTCCGTAGTCCGAGGTCGTGTTGTTGTAGGCGATCACCATCGCGTTCCGGGCGAACGAGAGCATCCAGCTCGCGTTGTCCGGGAACATCAGGTCCGGGATCAGGTAGGCGTCGGCGGACGCGACGATGTCTGCCTTCTGGTTCTTCTTGGTCACCTTCTCGATCATGGTGACCGAGGCTCCGGTGAAGACACCCATCTCGGTACCCGTGTTGTTCGCGTTGAAGGAGGTCTTCAGGGACGTGAACGGCGAGGCGAGGCTTCCCGCGGCGTAGATGACCATCGGCTGCGTGGCCGTCGCCGGCGTCGTCGAGTCGACCTTGAACTCCTTGGCCTTCTCGGGCGTCATGGGGTTGAAGAGGGCCTTGCCGTACTCCGCGACGCCGTAGTCGGCGATGAGAGCCTGGCCCTCGTCCGAGATCAGGAAGTTGATGTAGTCGTTGGCCGCCTCGATCGTCGCCGTCGCGTTCCCCTTCGGGATGACCGCGATGGCCGAGTAGATGTTCAGCAGGCTGGCGCCCTCGGTGATGATCGGGGTCAGCTGGAGGTTCCCCTGGTAGGCGAGATAGGTGCCCTCGTCAGAGAGCGTGTAGGCCCCCTTCTCGTTCGCGAGCTGGAGGGTCTCGCCCATGCCCTTGCCGGCCTCGAGGTAATATGCCCCCGAGTTCTGGACGTCATTGGCATAGTTGACTCCCGCCTTGGCCCAGATGTTCTTCTCGGCCGAGTGCGTGCCGGAGTTGTCGCCGCGCGACACGAACGCGATGCCGGCGGTGTCGTTCTTGCCCTGCTCCATGATCTTCAGGAACGCAGCCTCGGGCGTGAGCCCGCGGATGCCGGCCGGGTCGTTTTCGGGACCGATGATGATGAAGTAGTTGTACGCGAAGGCACGGCGGTTCACGCCGAGCCCCTGCTCCATGAACGCCTGCTCCTGGGAGGGCGAGTGGACGAGCAGCAGGTCGGCGTCTCCGTTCCTGGCAAGCTCGATCGCTCGCCCGGTCCCCTGCGAGGTGATCTTCAGGCTCACGGGATGCGTAGCCTCGTAGATCGGGGTGAGGTTATCGAGCAGCCCGGTGTCCTCGAGCGAGGTCGTGGTGGCGATCAGCAGGTCCGTGCGGGGCCCGGTGACGGTCGTCGCCGGAGCGGTCGTCGCATTGCCCGTGACAGCCGGCGTGGCGGTGGCTGTCGCATTGCCGTCTGTGGGCGTCCCGGTGCAGCCCGCTACCGCGAGCATCAGCGCCAGGAGCAGGGCCAGGAGGCCTCCCCGGGTCAGCATTCCCTTTGTGATCATGTACTCTCGGCACCGATGTGTTTAAGAAGGCAGATGAATCTTTCTCTATGATTCACGGAAAACCGATGACACAATTGATGTATCAATTGGTTTCATACGCGGAGAGGAGCTGTCGGAACGGACGCCCCCGCTCCGCGCGCGTGGAGACGGGCCCATGAGCCAGATCGTCGAGGGGGTCGTCCAGGCCGTCGACCTGATCGTCTCCCTCGACCCCGAAGTGGTCGAGATCACCATACGATCGCTCTATATCTCGCTCTCGTCGACGCTGATCAGCGTGCTGATCGCCCTCCCGGTGGCGGGCCTGATCGCCTTTCGCGAGTTTCCCGGCAAGCGGGGTCTGATGTACGTCATCCAGACGCTCTACTCCCTGCCCACCGTGCTCATCGGCCTGCTCCTCTTCCTCCTTATCTCGAAGTCTGGCCCCCTCGGGGAACTGGAACTCCTGTTCACCACGACCGGGATGATCGTCGGCCAGTCCCTCCTGATCCTCCCTATCCTGATCGGTCTGACCGTCGCGGCACTCGTGGCGATCGACCCCATCATCCGCGATACGCTGGCGTCGCTCGGCGCGACGGAGGGGCAGCAACTCTTCGCCCTCCTCCGCGAGGCGAGGTTCGCGATCCTCGCCGCCATCGCGCTCGCGTTCGGGCGGGCGATCTCCGAGGTCGGGATCGCCATCATGATCGGCGGCAATATCAGGGGCTATACCCGGATCCTCACCACGGCCATCAGCCTCAATACCTCGATGGGCAACACCTCCCTCTCGATCGCGCTCGGTATCATCCTCCTCGCGATCGCGCTCGTGGTGAATGCCGGTGTGAACCTGCTGCAGGGAGGCGGGCGCGCGTGATCCGGTGCGAGGGTATCGGGTGGGACGCCGGCGAGAAGACCGTGCTCGACGGGATCACCCTCGAGATCGCCCGGGGCGAGTCCTTCGGACTGATCGGCCCGTCGGGCGGGGGGAAGAGCTCGCTCCTCCGGATCCTCGATCTGCTCGTCCTCCCGAGTCGGGGCCGGCTCTGGATCGGAGAGTCGGAGGTGACGGGCGGGTCCCGGGACGCCTTCGGCCTCCGGCGACGGATGGCCATGGTCTTCCAGCGCCCGGCAGCCTTCCGCATGGACGTCTTCGGGAACGTGGCCTACGGGCTTGCCCTGCGGGGAGTCCCGATGCATGAACGACGTCGGCGGGTCGCGGAGGCCCTCGACCTGGTCGGCCTCGGCGGCTTCGAGGATCGCCGGGCCTCGACCCTGTCGGGTGGCGAACTCCAGCGGATCTCCATCGCCCGCTGCCTCGTGACGGACCCGGAGGTGCTCTTCCTCGACGAACCGACCGCGAACCTCGACCCGCTTTCGACGAGCGTGATCGAGGATGTCATCGCCGGGCTCCGGCGGGACCAGGGGATCACCGTCGTGATGGCCACGCACAACCTCGAGCAGGGGCAGCGGCTCTGCGACCGGCTGGCCGTGATCTCCGGCGGGCGGCTCGTCCAGACAGGCACGCCGCTCGAGATCTTCTACCGGCCGACGTCCTTCGACGTCGCGCAGTTCGTGGGCGCCGAGAACCTGGTCGACGGTGTCGTGGAGCGGATGGACCGGGGTGTCGCGTTCGTGCGGGTGGAGGGGGGAGAGCTGGCCGTAGCCGTTCACGCGCCGATCGCCGGCCAGGTCACGGTCGCGATCCGCCCGGAGGAGATCGTGCTCCAGCGGGGGGACGCGTGCCGACAGGGGACGCCGAACCATCTCCACGGGTCGGTCGTCGCGATCAACAGCGACGGCCCGCTGGTCCGGGTCATTCTCGACTGCGGGTTTCCGCTCGTCGCACTGATACGCCGCCTCCGGTACCTGGAACTCGACATCGTACCAGGAACGGTTGTTTGTGCCGAGTTCGACCCCAACGGGGCGCACCTGATACCGCGCGCATGATATTCGAAAGTTTTATCACCGGTTTTTTGATTTAGTACTACCTCACCGAAAAATTGTGTTACTCGAGCGATCCGTAAAACCGAAAAACAACCTATTATTTGAACATCCCCCCCCAAAACGACTCTATTTAATCACATACATATTAACAAGTAAGAAAAATAAATCGGCATCCTTATATATGGCGATTGAGAATAACTCGGATGTCCCATGAGGGGACGTGCATTAGTGACCGTCATTCATCAGCAGCGACACATGCAAGCACTTCCACTGTTCAGCACTGCGATCGAACTGAATTGACGAATCTCTAACCAGAGGAAAGTTATGGCGAAATACAAGGAAACTGTTGACCTCTACGATGATGGAGGCAAGCTGTTAAAGAGCGGGGTTGCGCTTGAGCGGATCAGCCCTGTCGTGAACCCCGGGATCAAGAAGATCATCGACCTGACCCGTCGCACGGTCGCGGTGAACCTCGGAGGACTCGAGGCCGCGCTCTCGAGCGGAAAGGTCGGCGGCAAGGCCAACCAGATCCTCGGACGCGGCATGGACCTCTCGATCACGAAGGACTCCGGTGCGCTCGCCGAGAAGATCAAGGCCATGATCCAGGTCGAGGAGGGCGACGACACCAAGATCACGCCCGCCGCCGGCGGCAAGATGCTGATGGTCGAGGTTCCGTCGGCCCGTATCGCTGCGGCCGCGACCTACGACGCCGCGATCACATCGGTCGCGTCCGCGGTTACGCTCGCCGTCATCGACCAGTACAACATCGACATGTTCAACGGTGCGTACGTCAAGGCCGGTGTCATGGGAACGTATCCCCAGACCATGGACATGCAGGGCGCCAACGTCGTTGCCATCCTGTCCATCCCCCAGAACAACGAGGGGCTCGGCTACGCGCTGCGGAACGTCGGTGTCAACCAGTACGTCATGATGACCCACCGGAACTCGATGCAGGGCGCGGCCCTCGCGGCGACCTACGAGCAGGCCGGTGAGTTCGAGATGGGCATGGCCATCGGGCCGTTCGAGCGCGCACAGCTGCTCGGCTACGCGTACCAGGGCCTGAACGCCAACAACATGGTCTACGACCTGGTCAAGGCGAACGGCCAGTCCGGCACGATCGGCACGGTCGTCCAGTCGCTCGTCGAGCGCGCCATCGAGGACAAGGTCATCACGGCCGGCAAGAAGGGCAAGTCGGGCTTCACGTTCTACGACACGAAGGACCCGATGCTCTGGAACGCCTACGCCGCAGCCGGCACACTCGCCGCCACGATCGTCAACTGTGGTGCGGGCCGGTTCGCCCAGGCGGTCTCGTCGACCCTGCTGTACTTCAACGACCTGCTCGAGCACGAGACGGGCCTGCCCGGATGCGACTACGGCCGTGTCATGGGTGTCGCTGTCGGCTTCTCGTTCTTCAGCCACTCGATCTACGGCGGCGGCAGCCCCGGTGTCTTCAACGGCAACCACGTCGTGACCCGGCACTCGGCAGGCTTCGGTATCCCGTGCCTTGTCGCGGCCGTTGCGCTCGATGCCGGCACCCAGATGTTCTCCGCCGAGAGCACGGCGAAGATCTACGGGGACACCTTCGGCCAGCTGCCGGAGTTCGCGACGCCGTTGCAGACCATCGCGCAGTCTGTCTAACCGATCCAACCAGCCAGATAATGACCGACGCCAAATTTCCTCAGGTCAGGGTCGCGCCAGCACGCTACCTCAACCCCGAGACGGTCGAGCAGCTCCTCAACCTGCTCGCCGAGCTGGATGGGGTCAGGAGAATACTCCTGAAGGGACAGAGTATCCCTGCCACGGTTCCATATGGGCCGGCCAGGGGGCTCGCCAACCCCCATTCCAGACGTGGGACCATTATGGTCCGCGGCGAGAAGATGGAACTCACGACCCATGTCGGCACCATCGACATGGAGCTCGAGTCGATCGAGGCGCTACCGGCGATCCGGGCCGCGTGCGACGAGGTCTTCACAAGGTTCCCGTATTCGGTCCAGCAGGGCCGGTTCATGAAGACGCAGGCCACTGTCTCTGACTACGCGAAGTACGGTCCGAACGCGGATGAATCGCTGCTCGGACTGGCAGACCCGAAGAGCCGGAGAGGGCCGATCATCCTGCAGGGATCCCAGGCTAGTGAGAAATAACGATGCCGATAGGACGCGTGACGCAGGTCGTCGACTGCCGTGAGGCGATGGGCATGGGCAAAGGAGGGGGCATGGCCCAGCGGGGCACCATCTCCGAGTGCCGTTCGCCCGACGTCATCGTGGTCGGCATGTCGCCCGGACGGCGCCATGTCACCAAGCCGGTCTGCGACATCACATCCGCGCTCCGCCAGCAGGGGCTCGAATACTGCGTGAGCACGCTGGTCCTGAACGCCGGAAGCGGTGTCCCGCCCGACGCGCCGAGCATCGCAGGGGGGGTCCTCGGCGCGTACTTCGGACTCACCGAGAAGGAGATCCGGCAGATCGAACAGCATCGAGTCGCGATCCTGCACCACGGCAACGTCCGCTCACACGTGGTCCACAAGGTCAGGTACATCCTTCAATACTGCAATATCCCGGCGATCGTCGTCTCACAGGCCCCGATCGACTTCGAGGACCTTGCAAAGGAAGGGGTCAAGACCGCGTACGTCATGCCGCCCCCGGAGAAGATCCGGACAAGGGGAACGGTGATGGCGATCGTCAGCGGGGTGACCCGCGGACAGACTCCGACCAGGGAGAAGATGGCAGACGTCATCCATCAGGTAATGAGATTGATGAAAGAGAACACCTTGGAGTGAAACCAGACATGGCATATACACCACAGTATGGACCCGGCTCCACCTCTGTTGCCGAGAACCGGCGCAAGTACATGAACCCCGGGTACAAGCTCGAGAATGTCCGTTCAGCCACGGACGAGGACCTTGTCCTGATTATGGGCCACCGCGCCCCCGGATCCGCCTACCCGTCGGCCCACCCGCCGCTCGCGGAGGCCGGCGAGCCGAACGACCCGATGCGCAAGCTCGTCACCCCGACCGAGGGTGCGGCGGCGGGCGACCGCGTCCGCTACATCCAGTTTGCTGACTCGATGTATAACGCTCCCTGCCACCCGTATCTCCGGTCCTACCTCGAGGCGTACCGCTTCCGTGGCGTCGACCCGGGCACCCTCTCGGGCCGCCAGATCATCGAGTGCCGCGAGCGCGACCTCGAGAAGTACGCGAAGGACCTCGTCAACACCGAGCTCTTCGACCCCGCCCTCACCGGCGTCCGTGGAGCGACCGTGCACGGCCACTCGCTCCGCCTGGCCGAGGACGGCATGATGTTCGACATGCTCCAGCGCTGCGTCCTCGACCAGAAGGACGGCGTTGTCAAGTACGTCAAGAACCAGATCGGCGAGCCCCTGGACCGCCCGGTCAGCGTCGGCAAGCCTGCGGACGATGCCTGGCTCAAGGCGCACACCACGATCTACCACTCGATGGTCGGCACGCCCTACCGCGATGACGAGGAGGCCCTCGAGTACATCAAGCGCATCCACTCGCTCAGGGTAAAATACGGCTTCATGCCGAAGGAGGCATAAAACATGGCAAAAATCGAGAGATCCCAGAAGCTCTTCCTGAAGGCGATGAAGGAGAAGTTCCAGGGAGAGGACCCATCCAGCCTCAACACCGCGTTCCTGCGCAAGGGGCTCGAGCAGTCCGAGCGGAAGCGGGAGTTCCTGAAGTCGGGCCGCAAGGTCGAGATGGAGCGCGGCCTGGTCCAGTACGACCCCAAGCGCTGCCACCTCGGCGGTATCCCGCTCGGCCAGCGCCAGCTCATGACCTATGAGCTCTCGGGCACGGGCACCTTCGTCGAGGGCGACGACCTGCACTTCGTCAACAACGCTGCGATGCAGCAGATGTGGGATGACATCCGCCGGACGATCATCGTCGGCATGGACCTCGCCCACCAGACGCTCCAGAAGCGCCTGGGCAAGGAGGTTACCCCCGAGACGATCAACGAGTACCTCCACATCCTGAACCACGCGATGCCCGGCGCCGCCGTCGTCCAGGAGCACATGGTCGAGACGCACCCCGCACTCACGTCCGACTGCTACGTCAAGGTCTTCACGGGCGACGACGAGGTCGCGGACGACCTCGAGAAGCAGTTCGTCCTCCCCATCGAGAAGCTCTTCCCCGCGAAGTCGGCGGAGGCCCTCAAGGCGGCTGTCGGGAAGTCGATGTGGCAGGCTGTTCACATCCCGACGATCGTCAGCCGTACCTGCGACGGTGGCACGACCTCGCGCTGGTCCGCCATGCAGCTCGGCATGACCTTCATCGCCGCGTACCGCATGTGCGCCGGTGAGGCGGCCGTTGCCGACCTCGCGTACGCCGCGAAGCACGCCGGCGTCATCCAGATGGCCGACATCCTGCCCGCTCGCCGCGCCCGCGGCCCGAACGAGCCCGGAGGCATCAAGTTCGGCCACTTCGGCGACATGATCCAGGGCGACCGCAAGTATCCGAACGACCCGGTAAAGGCCTCGCTCGAGGTCGTCGCCGCTGGCTCGATGCTCTTCGACCAGATCTGGCTCGGCTCGTACATGTCGGGTGGTGTCGGCTTCACGCAGTACGCGACGGCGGCCTACACTGACAACGTCCTCGACGACTACACCTACTACGGGTACGACTACGTCAAGGACAAGTACGGCGGCGCCGGCAAGGCACCCCTGACCCAGGACGCGATCAACGACATCGCGGGCGAGGTCACGCTCTACGCGATGGAGCAGTACGAGCAGTTCCCGACGGTCCTCGAGGACCACTTCGGCGGCTCGCAGCGTGCCTCGGTCATCGCGGCCGCATCCGGTCTCTCGACCTCCCACGCGACGGGCAACTCGAACGCCGGCCTGAACGGCTGGTACCTCTCGATGCTCATGCACAAGGAGGGCTGGTCGCGTCTCGGCTTCTTCGGGTACGACCTGCAGGACCAGTGCGGCTCCGCGAATTCGATGTCGATCCGCCCCGACGAGGGTCTGCTCGGCGAGCTTCGTGGCCCGAACTACCCGAACTACGCCATGAACGTCGGGCACCAGGGCGAGTACGCCGCGATCGTCTCCGCGCCGCACTACAGCCGGCAGGACGCCTGGGTCATGAACCCGCTGATCAAGATCACGTTCGCGGACCCCGCGCTCGTCTTCGACTTCGCGGAACCGCGCCGCGAGTTCGCGAAGGGTGCGATCCGCGAGTTCATGCCCGCCGGCGAGCGCTCGCTCATCATCCCTGCCCGGTAAGGCACTCCCAACGCAACTTTTTTTTCGTTAACGCAAATTATCATGATATAACCACGAATTCGGGGCTAAATTCGATAATACGCGAAATGCTCCGGCTTTTCTGGAAATAATTTCGAAACCTTTAACTCATTCTCAACCAACCCATACATGAACCACAAAGGGTTTGTACTCATATACGTGGCGATGCAATTTCCCACACTCTCATGCGCCTATTCGCTGGCACGGGAGGAGGCTCAATGGTAGAAAACATCGTATTCGGAATCGGAATCACTGCATTGGCAGGTGCGCTCGCCGCCGTCGCCGGTGCTGCGGAGGACACGGAGTCCGATATCGGGTCGCAGGGCGACCCGAACTCGCAGGTCCAGCTCGCTCCGCAGATGGGTTTCATCCATCGCATCTTCAACAAGGCGATTGCGGGTGAACCCCCGGCCTACGGTCTCTGGTGCACGCTCGGCGCCGGCCTCGCGTGGGTCTTCCTGATACAGGACATCAACCCGATCCTCGCGCTGGTTCTTGGCGCGACGATCGCGACGTTCGTACAGGGAGTCTACGCGACGTCCGGCTATCTCGGACGCACCGCGAGCCTGGCCAAGTTCGGCCAGCCGGTCTACATCGACATTATCAAGTCGATGCTCTCGGTCACGATGGCCCACGCCTTCGTGGCGGTCTTCACGACAATCTCGATCTGTTACCTGATGAACGCGGCCCTCGGCCACCCGTTCCCGCTCCCGCTCCTCGGCCTGGTCTGGGGCATCGCGCTCGGCGCGGCCGGCTCGGCGACGGGCAACCCGTTCTACGGCAAGGAGCGGCAGTACCAGAACCAGCAGTTCGGCGCGGGCGTGCCGATCTCGGCCTCGGGCAACATCGTCCGGTACGCCGAGGCGGGTCAGCGCAACTCGCTTGACAACGGCTGGTTCTCGTCCAAGCTCGGCGGCCCGGCCTCCGGGATCTGCTTCGGCCTGATCGTCTTCCTCGAACTCTGGCGGACCATCCTCTTCGAGGAGTTCGCCGGCGGCTGGGGCGCGATCATCGCAGGGCTCGTGCTGATCCTGATCTTCATCATGATCGGCCGCTGGGTCGAGGTCTACGCCCGCAAGAACTACGGCCCGTACACGGCGCCCGAGGAGGCCTCGTCATGAGTGCCCTCGGCGGAGCGCCGGCGGGTGGCGCGGCGATGGACCCGATCTCCATGGTGATCGGTCTCGTCCTCGCGGTCGTCTTCATCGGCATCACCTTCGTCCTCGCGCCGCTCGCGGTGATCCCGCTCATCGGGATCATCGTCGGCGGCGTCCTGATCGGCTTCGGCGTCCACTTCGTCCCGGTCGGCGGCGCGCCGGCAGCGATGGGACAGGCCCCCGGCATCGCGACCGGTGTCGCCATGCTCGCCGCGGGCGCAGGTCTCGCCGGGCTCTTCGGCGGCGCCTGGGCGGCTGAGTTCGGTGTCGTGGTCGCAACGATAACCGGCGCCATCGGCGGCGGTCTCCTGATGGCGATCACCTGCCTGATGGTCAACGTGATCTACGTCTTCGGCATGGGCATCCCCGCCGCCTCGGGCAAGGTCGAGAAGGACCCCATCACCGGTGATACCCAGGCCGAGTACAAGAGCCAGGGTACCGAGGGGCACGGTCTGCCGTTCATCTCGTTTGTCGGCGGTGTCCTCGGCGGCCTCTTCGGCGGTGGTGGCGGCACGCTGATCTACATCGAGTTGCTCACCGTCTACGAGCAGTACCTGCCCTCGATCTTCAACGCGACCGTCGAGCAGATCATGCCCGTCGCAATCTCGCTGGCCGGCATGTTTGCCATTGGCATGTTCCTCGTGAACGCCGTGCTCGCGGCGTACAACATCACGGGGACGATCGAGGGGCCGCACGACCCGAAGTTCAAGCGGTTCCCCCGCGCGATCGTCGCGTCGCTCGTCGCCTCCGCGCTCTGCGGTCTCGTCGCGATCCTGATCGTGGTGGTGAACCTGAACCTGACCATCTGAGGTGACGAAATGACTGCACAGATTACGGTAACAGAAGGCGGGATCCCGCACAACACGCTGATGATCTACGGGATTGTCGGCTCGCTCGTGCTGATCTACCTGACCTACCTCAACACGGTCACCGGCACCCAGTACTTCTCGTTCCTCGGGGGACTCGGTGCCATCGCGGCCCTGATCTGGGGTTCGTCGACGATCAAGCGGCTCTGCAGCTACGGTATCGGTACCGGCGTTCCGTCCGCGGGCATGCTCGCGTTCGGCTCGGGCGTCATCGCGATGCTGCTCGCGACCAAATTCGGGATCGCATCCCCGATCGTCGCGCTCGTGCTCGGCTTCGTGATCGGCGCGATCCTCGGCTACATCGCGAACAACATCCTGGCGATGAAGATCCCGGTGATGATCCAGTCGATCGCCGAACTCGCGGCGGTCGGCGGGATGGTCATGATCGGCTTCTCGGCCATGGCCACGGGCTCGTTCACATTCTCGCCCCTCTCGGTCGTTCCGGTCGAGGTACTCGGCGCAACGGTGAACTCGTTCGGCGCCTCGCTGATCGGTGGTGGTATCATCGCGGCCATCTTCATGCTCGGCTCGATCGCGCTCCAGCACGGCTTCAACGCCTGCCTCGGCCCGTCCGAGAAGCAGGACCGCACGCTGATGCTCACGGCCGAGGTCGGGTTCCTCTCGATGCTCATGGTCGCGATCTTCAGCTACGCGTTCCTCGGGCTCTACGCCCTGATCATCAACGTCATCATCTCGGTGATTGGCTGGTATTACACCTACGCGCAGTACATCGCGCTCTCGAAGCGTGACGCGGCGGCCTGGCTCGACTCGAAGCCCATCGTTGAACTGGAGGGGGCCTGACCATGTACGTCCAGGTCCTCCCAGAATACGGCCTCGTGGTCGACCCGCTCGTCGGCATCGTCACCACGATGGGCGAGTCGTACGCCCCGATCCTCGAGCAGGTCGGACTGCTCGAAGTGGTCGCGGACGACCTCGTGAACATGCTCTCGGGCGAGGGTGCGCTGGCCGCGTCCTTCCCCGGGCGCGAGAAGGCCCTCGTCGTCGCCGGTGGCGTCACCTCGTTCTGGTACGGCATCGCTATCGGGCTCTTCATCGCGGGGATCATCGCGTTTCAACTGATCAGGATGGGATAGAGCGATGGCAGACAAGAAGTCACCAGCCAGCGGATGGCCGATCATCCAGGGCGATTTCCACTCGGGCAAGGCAGAAAGCCCGGTGGCGGTCGCGACCATGGGGTCGCACCTGGACGAGCAGGGCATCTGCGATGCAGGGGCCGCGATCTGCGGTTCGTGCAAGACCGAGAATCTCGGGCTCGAGAAGGTCATCGCGAACATCATCTCGAACCCGAACATCCGGTTCCTGCTCCTCTGCGGTACCGAGGTCAAGGGGCACCTGTCGGGCCAGACGCTTGCCGCGCTCCACGCCAACGGCGTGGAGAAGGGCAAGGTCGTGGGCGCGCAGGGTGCGATCCCGTTCATCGAGAACGTCGACGACGCCGCGATCAAGCGCTTCCAGGAGCAGGTCGAGGTCGTCAACATCATGGAGACCGAGGACCTCGGTCAGATCAAGGCCAAGATCGCCGAACTGACCGGCCGCGACCCGGGCGCCTTCGATGGCGAACCGATGATCGTCGAGGTCAAGGAGGCCGGAGGGCCCGCCGAGGAGGCCACGGGCGAGGCGCGCCCGCTCTCGGGCGAGGTCGCGCTGATCACGGCCCGTATGAAGGTGATCGACGGAATGATCACCGACATCGGGTACCGCGACAAGTTCGCGGCCGGGGTCTACTCCGGGAAGATCGAGGGCATAATGATCGGGCTGATCGTATCGCTCGCCCTGATCGGGTTCCTGTACATATGAGGTGAGGAGATGGCGGACGAACATACACAAGCCGGCCCTATCAGGATGGTCGCGATCCAGAACATGGTATCGGATATCCAGTACAAGGGACAGATCCTCGCCAGGACGAACAAACTCGAATCCGGGATCCTGTCCTCCGGGCTCGTCGGCTTCGCGGCCGGCGCAGCGATCGCGATGGTGCTGGTCCTGGTCCCGGTGCTGGTCCTGTGAGGTAGAGGAGAATGGCAGACAAGAAATCACCGGCCAGCGGATGGCCGATCATCCAGGGCGACTTCCACTCGGGCAAGGCAGAAAGCCCGGTGGCGGTCGCGACCATGGGGTCGCACCTGGACGAGCAGGGCATCTGCGATGCAGGGGCCGCGATCTGCGGTTCGTGCAAGACCGAGAATCTCGGGCTCGAGAAGGTCATCGCGAACATCATCTCGAACCCGAACATCCGGTTCCTGCTCCTCTGCGGTACCGAGGTCAAGGGGCACCTGTCGGGCCAGACGCTTGCCGCGCTCCACGCCAACGGCGTGGAGAAGGGCAAGGTCGTGGGCGCGCAGGGTGCGATCCCGTTCATCGAGAACGTCGACGACGCCGCGATCAAGCGCTTCCAGGAGCAGGTCGAGGTCGTCAACATCATGGAGACCGAGGACCTCGGTCAGATCAAGGCCAAGATCGCCGAACTGACCGGCCGCGACCCGGGCGCCTTCGATGGCGAACCGATGATCGTCGAGGTCAAGGAAGCCGGAGGCGCTGGCATGGAAGTCGCCGCCGCGTCGGCGAATCCCCAGTTCCTCGAGATCGAGCGGCGCCTCGACAGTATCGAGAAGAAGATCGAGTTTGCGGACGCCGAGATCGCCCAGCGGACCGGGCGCAAGGTCGGCCGCGATATCGGGATTCTCTACGGCCTCGTAGCAGGATTGCTGATCTACATCATCATCAGCATCCTGCAGATGAAACTGGCCCTGCTGATGCAATAACTATGGAGGTGTGAAAAACCATGTTCAGGTTTGAGAAGGAACAGAGTGTCTGGGATTTCAACGGCACCAAGATCGGAGGCCAGCCCGGGGAGTATCCAACCGTGCTCGGCGCCTCGATCTTCTACAACAAGCACGAGATTGTGAAGGACGACCACACGGGCGAGATCGACAAGGACACGGCCGAGGGGCTCTGGAACCGCTGCCTCGAGCTGGGTGACATCACGGGCATCCCGTTCTTCATCCAGATCATCGGCGAGTTCGGCAAGGCGTTCGAGAGCTACATCGACTGGTTCACCACGATCGACAACAAGACGGCGTTCCTGATGGACTCGTCCGCTCCCGAAGCCCTCGCCCATGCGACCCGGTACGTAACCGAGGTCGGCGTGGCGGACCGTGCGATCTACAACTCGATCAACGGTTCGATCGGCCAGGAGAACATCGACGCGCTCGCCGCGTCGGATGTCACCTCCGCCATAGTGCTCGCGTTCAACCCGGCCGACCCCTCCGTGGCAGGGCGCCAGAAGGTGCTCAACGAGGGCGGCGTGGCCGGCCAGGAGAAGGGCATGATCCAGATCGCCGAGGAGGCCGGGATCACGCGCCCGATCCTCGACACGGCGGCCACACCGCTCGGGCTCGGCTCGGGCGGCTCGTACCGCGAGATCCTCGCCTGCAAGGCGATCCACGGCTACCCCACGGGCGGCGCGTACCACAACATGACCGTCTCGTGGACCTGGCTCAAGCGGTGGAAGGGCTCGAAGAAGAACCCGTCCCAACTCGCGGCCTCACTACAGGGCAAGGACAAGTACGTGGCCCAGCTCCTCCACCACTACCAGGGTGGGATGGAGGGCGTCATCCAGGCCGCCTGGTCCGCTCCCGATATCGGCTGCAACCTGATCGCCACGACCCTCGGGGCCGACCTGATCATGTTTGGCCCGATCGAGAACGTGGAGGCCATGATCACGGCCCAGGCCTACGGCGACATCGTCGTTCTCGAGGCAGCCCGCGATCTCGGTGTCGACGTCCAAGCGTCGGAGCACCCGATCTTCAAGCTCATCTGAGCCTGAACCCCGATTTCTCTCTTTTTTCCCCACCGGAGTACGGTTAATACCGATCCACGCCCAATGGATCTGGTTACACATGAAGGCGGTGCTGGGGCTCGAGGACGGCACCTCGGTGGTCGGGGAGGGCTTCGGAGTCGAGGGCGAGACGGCGGGCGAGCTCGTCTTCACGACCCAGATGACGGGGTACATGGAGGCCCTGACCGACGCGAGTTATGCCGGGCAGATCCTGATGTTCACGTTTCCGCAGCTCGGAAACTACGGCGTCGATGAGAAGAACTTCCAGTCGAAGAAGGTCCAGGCGCTCGCCTGCGTGGCTCGCGAGGTGGCGGCCGTTCCCGAGGCGAACGAACCGCTGGCCCGGTACTTCCTCGACCACGGTCTCTTCGGAATTGAAGGGATCGATACCAGGGCGCTGACGATCCGGACGCGTCAGCACGGCACCCTCCGTGCCGCGATCGTCTGCGGCGACGAGGCGACTCCCGAGCATGCGGTGGAGCTCGCCCGCGCCGTCCCACTGATCACCGAGCAGGACCTGATCCCGCTCGTCTCGACCCCCGAGCCCTACGTCGTGCCGGGCCCCGGAAAGCGCGTGGCCGTACTCGACCTCGGTGTCAAGAAGAACATGATCGTGAGCCTCTTCCGGCGCGGCGCCAACATCGGCATCTTCCCCCACGACACCCGCTCGGACGTGATCGAGGCGTGGAACCCCGACGCGCTCTTCGTCACGAACGGGCCGGGTGATCCCATCCGCGCCACGGCCGCGATCCGGTGCATCAAAGACCTGATCGGCACGCTCCCGGTCTACGGCATCTGCATGGGCAACCAGCTCGCGGCCCTCGCCCTCGGCGCGACGACCCACAAGATGAAGTTCGGTCACCGCGGCTCGAACCAGCCCGTGCGGTTCACTGACGGCTCGATCTTCATCACGACTCAGAACCACGGGTTCGTGGTCGACTGCGAGACCCTGCCCGAGGGAGCCGACGCCTGCTACATCAACCTCAATGATGGCTCGGTTGAGGGGTTCGAGGTCCCCGATCTCGACATTCACTGCGTCCAGTTCCACCCCGAGGCCCACGGCGGGCCCCGTGATACCGAGTGCCATTTCTTCGACCTGATGATGCGGGGGATCTGAATGCCGAAACGCACCGATATCAAGCGGGTTCTGCTGATCGGGTCGGGCCCGATCCAGATCGGGCAGGCAGCCGAGTTCGACTTCTCGGGGACCCAGGCCTGCAAGGCGCTCCGCGAGGAGGGGGTCGAGGTCGTGCTGGTCAACTCGAACCCGGCCACGATCCAGACCGACCCCGACACGGCCGACGTGATCTACATCGAGCCCCTCAAGGCCGAGATCATCGCCCGGATCATCGAGATGGAGCGCCCCGATGGGATCCTCTCCGGGATGGGCGGCCAGACGGGCCTGAACATGACGGCGGAACTCGCCGAGATGGGCGCGCTCGAGGGCGTGGAGATCCTCGGCACACCGCTCGAGGCGATCTACCGCGGCGAGGACCGCGAGCAGTTCAAGGAACTGATGCAGGCGATCGGCGAGCCGATCCCGCGCTCGATGATCCTGAACTCCGTCGATCAGGTCCACGAAGCCCTCGAGACGGTCGGGCTCCCCGCGATCATCCGGCCCGCGTATACGCTCGGCGGTGCCGGCGGCGGCGTGGCCAACACCGAGGAGGAGCTCCGGCGGATCGTCGAGCTCGGCCTCCAGCACTCGCGCATCCACCAGGTGCTCGTCGAGGAGTCCGTCATCGGCTGGAAGGAGATCGAGTTCGAGGTGATGCGTGACGCGAACGACTGCTGCCTCATCGTCTGCGGCATGGAGAACGTGGACGCGATGGGCATCCACACCGGCGAATCGGTCGTCGTTGCCCCGATCCTGACGCTCCGCGACGACGAGTTCCAGACACTCCGGACGGCCTCGATCAAGATCATACGTGCGCTCGGCGTCCAGGGAGGCTGCAACATCCAGTTCGGCTTCAGGGACGGGGACTACCGGGTGATCGAGGTCAACCCGCGGGTCTCGCGCTCATCGGCCCTCGCCTCGAAGGCGACCGGCTACCCGATCGCGCGCGTGGCCGCGAAGATCGCGATCGGTCTCTCGCTCGACGAGATCTCGAACACGGTGACCGGCTGCACGCCCGCCTCGTTCGAGCCAGCGATCGACTACATCGTGGTCAAGGTCCCGCGATGGCCGTTCGATAAGTTCACCCACGCGGATCGGACGCTCACGACCGCGATGAAGTCGACCGGCGAGGTGATGGCCATCGGCAGGACGATCGAGGAGGCATTCAAGAAGGCGATCCGTTCGCTGGACACGGACGTCAAGACCCATACCGATAAGAACGAGATCCGGATGCTCCTCTCGCACCCCACGGACGAGCGCTTCGGCTGCCTCTTCGACGCATTCCGTCAGGGGTTTTCCGTCGAGGAGATCGCCCGGCTCACGCACATCGCCCCGTTCTTCCTCGAGAAGATCAGGAACGTTGTGGAACTCGAGGGTCGGCTCCAGGACCCCAAAGGCCTGTCCGAGGCCGACCTGCACCGAGCCCGGCGGTTCGGCTTCGCCGACGCCGAGATCGTCGAACTCACCGGCATGGACCCCACCCAGCTCCAGGAGATCCTCGGGCGGCCAGGGTACAAGATGGTGGACACCTGCGCGGCCGAGTTCCCCGCCCGGACCCCGTACTTCTACTCGACGGCCGAGCCCGGGACCGAGGTGACCCGGTCCGGTAACCGGAAGATCCTGATCCTCGGCTCCGGCCCGATCCGGATCGGCCAGGGGATCGAGTTCGACTACTGCACGGTCCACGCCGTCACGGCGCTGCGCGAGGAGGAGATCGAGGTCCACATCGTCAACAATAACCCCGAGACGGTCTCGACCGACTTCGACACCTCGGACCGGCTCTTCTTCGAGCCGATGCAGCTCGAGGACGTCATGAACGTCCTCGCCGCCGACGACTACGAGGGGGTCATGGTCCAGTTCGGCGGGCAGAACGCGGTCAACCTCGCGGTCCCGCTCCAGCAGGAGATCGAGCGGCGCGCTCTGACCGTGCGGATCCTCGGCACGAGCCCCGACGCGATGGACGTGGCCGAGGACCGGGACCGTTTCTCAGCGCTCCTCGACGAACTGGAGATCCCGAGCCCGCCGAACTCGTCGGCCTACTCCGAGCAGGACGCCCTCCGGATGGCCAATGAGATCGGGTACCCGGTCCTCGTGCGGCCGAGCTACGTCCTCGGCGGGCGCGCCATGGAGATCGTCCACGACGACGCGGAGCTGAAGACCTATATGAAGGAGGCGATACGCGTCTCGAAGAAGCACCCGGTCCTGATCGACTCGTTCCTCCAGGACGCGATCGAGATCGATGTGGACGCGGTCTCGGACGGCACGGACGTGCTGATCGGCGGGATCATGGAGCATATCGAGGAGGCCGGCGTCCACTCGGGTGACTCCGCCTGCGTGATCCCGGCCCAGTCCCTCTCCACCTCCGTCCTCGGACGGGTCCGCGACTACACCCGAAAGATAGCGCTCGGCCTCGGCGTCGTGGGGCTGATGAACCTCCAGCTCGCGGTCAAGGACGACACGGTCTACGTCCTCGAGGCGAATCCGCGGGCCTCGCGAACCGTGCCGTTCGTCTCGAAGGCGACCGGGATACCGCTGGCGAAGGTCGCGGCGAAGGTGATGATCGGCCGCCCGCTCGCGAGCCTCGGGTACGAGGAGCGGTCGTTCGACCACGTCGCGGTCAAGGAGGTGCTCCTGCCGTTCAACAAGCTGCCTGGCGTCGACACGGTGCTCGGCCCGGAGATGAAATCGACCGGCGAGGTGATGGGGATCGACTACGACTTCGGCCGGGCTTACTACAAGGCCCTGATCGCGGCCGACAACGCGCTCCCGTCCTCGGGCAATGTCTTCATCTCGGTCACGGGCGACCAGCACCGCGAGCTTATCGAGATCGCCCGGCTCCTATCCGGCCTCGGTCTCTCGATCTACGGGACGCTGGGCACGGTCGAGACGCTGCAGAAAGCGGGTATCGAGGCCCAGCTCGTCCGGAAGGTCCAGGAGGGCTCGCCGAACGTGATCGATATGATGCGAAAAGGGGAGATCCAGCTGATCGTGAATACCCCGGCCGATAAAGCCTCGCGCCAGGACCACTACCAGATCATGCGCATGGCCGTCGACTACGGGATCCCGTACATCACCACGCTCGCGGCAGCGAAGGCCGCGGCGCTCGCGATCGAAGCGATCGGCAAGAGCCGGCTCACCCTCGAGCCGCTCGGCCATTACCTCGGGGCCTGCTAGTCTCCCCCAATTTTTTCCGGGCGGACAGCCCGAACCTTCAGGGACGCGATCGCAGCCTCGGCGGCCCGCACCTCGTCGTCGGTCATGGCGCTGTCGCCGAAGACGGCCTGCGCCGTCGGGTCGTTTGCCATGCACGAGAGTGGGAAGGGCGACTCGTCGATGATCTCCATGTCGACGAACCCTGCCGCGCGGATCAGGTCGAGGTAGCGCTCACGCGAGACGGCACCCGCGAGGCAGCCGGCCCAAGCGGCGGCCGATGCACGCAGATGATCCGGGAGCGGGCCCGTGAGCACGATGTCCGAGACGATGAATCGCCCATCGGGCCTGAGCACGCGGAACGCCTCGCGGAAGACCTGCCCCTTCTCGGGGGAGAGGTTGATGACGCAGTTTGAGATCACGACATCGACCGACTGGTCCGCGACAGGCAGGTGCTCGATCTCGCCCAGCCGGAACTCGACGTTCTCGTACCCCCCGGCTCGTGCGTTCTCCCGAGCCTTCGCGAGCATGGCAGGCGTCATGTCGACACCGATCACACGCCCGGACTCGCCGACCGCACGGGCCGCGAGGAACGCGTCGAAGCCCGCGCCCGACCCGAGGTCGAGCACCGTCTCGCCGGGAGAGAGGCCGGCGAGAGCGACCGGGTTGCCGCACCCGAGCCCGAGGTTCGCACCCTCAGGGACGGCTCCCATCTCCTCGGTCGTGTACCCGATCTTGCTGCTGATCTCACCGGGGTCGGTGCCGCAACTGCATCCGCACCCGCATCCCCGTTCCGCAACCCGGGTGTATCCCTCCCGGACCGTCTCGTGTATCCGTTCCCTGTCCATCAGAGCACCTCTCGCATGACGGGGGCGAGCACCCCGCGGACCATCCCGTCGAGGCGGTCGGCCCGCATCAGCACCAGGCAGCAGACCTCGCCGTTGCACTCGCACGAGCTGATGGCGATCTTTTCGCCCGGCCCGACGCCGAGCCGCTCGCGAAGATCCTTCGGCAGCACCATCTGGCCGCGTTCATCCACGGTGACCAGTGCCTCGAGCCGGCACGCGCTCTCTTCATCCGTCATGCAGTCCCCTCATTGGACCCCGGGGATAATAAATATTCAGGAAGATCAGAAAATTCAGACAATTGGGTGGCTGATACCCCTGCACTGCGCAAGACTGCGCAAGGTTCAATATGAATGCCCCACGACTGGGTGCCATGCCAGGGTTGACCCGTGCCGGCGCCGTCGCGGCGGGCGCGATCGTCATCGTCTTCCTCGCAGTCGCGACGGTCGTGGCCGGACTGCCGAATCCGACCACCGTCACTCTCGGGATCCGCCTCGCCGCGCTCTGGGGCCTCCTCGCGATGGGGATCGCGGCCCTGATGACCCCGTTCCTCGCTGAGGTTCGCCGGGTCTTCGGCTCCCCGTTCCTCAGGGTCCACCACGTCTTCGCCGCGTTCGGCCTCGCCGCGATCACGCTCCACCCGGTTCTGGTCGCCGTGCGCTCCTCGTCGCTCCTCGTCTTCGTCCCGACCCTCCCGTTCCTCGACAGGTATGCCATCAATGCGGGGCGCGTGGCACTGCCACTCATCTACGTCGCCGTGATCGGTGCCCTCGTCAGGGCCCGGTTCGCCGAATGGCGGTACTTCCACCTGGTTATCTACCTCGGGTATCTTCTCGGGCTCCTCCACGGCACGCTCATGAGCCAGTTCTTCTTCGGGAGCCTCTTCCTCACGGCGCTCTTTCTCGGGCTCGGGGTCGCGATCGTCGGCGCCTTCGTTGCGAAGCGCTGGCAACGGCGGAAACGGGCCGACGCCACTCGGCGTACCGGGTGAAGCTCTAATACTCTATCCCGCGAACCATTCCTTTCGAATTCTGGTGAACTCGATGGGCAAGGGAACGATTGTGCTCGCCTTCTCGGGCGGGCTCGACACCTCGATCTGCGTGCCGCTCCTCAAGGAGCGTTACGACTACGACCGGGTGGTCACGGTCGCGGTCGACGTCGGCCAGACCGAGGCGGACATCCGGATGGCGACCGAGAAGGGCGAGCGGATCGCCGATCGGCACGTGACGATCGACGCCAAGGACCGCTTCGTCGACGAGCATGTCTTCCGGGCCATCAAGGCGAACGGCAGCTACGAGGGCTACCCGATGGGCACCTCCCTCGCCCGTCCCCTGATCGCCTGCGAGTGTGTCCGGATCGCGAAGGAGGAGGGCGCGACTGCGGTCGCGCACGGCTGCACAGGCAAGGGCAACGACCAGCTCCGATTCGACTTCATCATCCGCGCCTCGGGCCTCGAGGTGGTGGCGCCGATCCGCGAGCAGAACCTGACCCGCGAGTGGGAGATCGACTACGCCGCCGAACACGGCATCCCGGTGCCGGTCGCCAAGGCGACGCCCTGGTCCATGGACGAGAACTGCTGGAGCCGGTCGATCGAGGGTGGCAGGCTCGAGGATCCCTCGTACCACCCGCCGGAAGAGATCTGGCACTGGACCACCTCGCCCCTGGCGGCGCCCGACACGCCGGCGGAGTTCTCGATCACGTTCGAAGCCGGCGTCCCCGTCGCGCTCGACGGTGAACCACTGAAGGGCTACGACCTCGTGATGGCGCTGAATCGGCTCGCGGGCACGCACGGCGTCGGCCGTAACGACATGATCGAGGACCGGGTACTCGGCATCAAGGCCCGGGAGTGCTACGAGCATCCGGCCGCGACCGTTCTGCTCGCCGCGCACCGCGATCTCGAGCGGCTCGTACTGACCCGGCAGGAACTCGCGTTCAAGGCCTGCGTGGACGAGAAGTGGTCGGAGCTCGCGTACATGGGTCTCGTCTACGAGCCGCTCTACGACGCTCTCAACGCGTTCATCGATACGACCCAGTCCGTCGTCTCCGGGAATGTCGACGTCCGGCTCTTCAAAGGCGGCCTTTCCATCCTGGGCCGGTCCTCGCCCCGTGCGCTCTACTCGGACGAGCTCGTCTCGTTCGACTCGACCTGCCTGGACCAGTGTTCTGCCATCGGCTTCTCCGAGTTCTTCGGGCTCCAGGCGCGGATGCGGCGGCAGGCCTCGTAGCGCCGATGCGCGTTGTCTGCCTCCTCTCGGGCGAGCACCCCACGCTCCCCGTTGCCGAGCTCGGGTGCGCCGTCCGCGTCGAGGAGACGGCTCCGCAACTCGCCATCGGGGAGTGCGCCGAACCGGCGCGCCTCGCGCGGCTGGCCCTGACCCACCGGGCGTACGAGTACATCGCCGACTGCCCCGGGACCGACAGCGATATCGACGCGATGGTCCGCGATGCAGGGCTCGCACCGGACGGGACGTTCGCCTTCCGGGTGAAGAAGGTCGAGGGCACGGTGCTCGCTACACCGGCCCTCGCCCTCGAGCGCCGGTGTGGCGGTCTGATCCCGGGAAGAGTCTCGCTCTCGGCTCCGGAGATCAGCTACGGCCTCGTCTGCTCGGGCGACCGGTGCTACCTCGGCCGGCTCGTCTGCGAGCCCGATCGCCGGGCTCTCGACGCCCGCCGCCCCTTCTCGCGCCCGTTCTTCCATCCCGGCGTGATGATGCCGCGCATGGCCCGGACGCTCGTCAACCTCTCGGGCATCGAGCCGGGCGAGATGCTGGTCGACCCGTTCGCCGGCACGGGCGGGACCCTGATCGAGGCGTCCCTCCTCGGCGTCCGCGCGCTCGGGTTCGACATCGACCCCCTGATGCTCGGGGGGACCCGCCTGAACCTGCCCGGCGCCGAGGTAGCGCTCGCGGACGCGGCCCGACTCCCGCTCCGGTCGGCCTCGGTCGACGCGGTCGTCTCGGACCTGCCGTACGGCCAGTCCGTGCAGATCCGGGGCGAGACCCTCGACCGGCTCTACGACGATTCCCTGCGCGAGGTCGCGCGCGTCCTCCGGCCGGGACGGCGAGCGGTGATCGTGACGCACCGACCGATCCAGGAGATCGCAGCCCGGCACCTCACGGTCCTCGACCGTTTCGAGCAGCGCGTGCACAAGAGCCTGACCCGCCGGATCCTGGTCCTCCAGCGGCCGACAGGTTGAAAGCGTCGGTCGGCATAGGTGGGTCCGATGGCGGACGATGGGCCGGACACCGCGGGACTCCCGGCCGGGGGAAAGAACGTGCTCGCGGTCATCGGCAGCCCGCACCGCGGCGCGACCGTCCGGGCTGTCGAGAGGATCGAGGCGCGCCTCAGAGCGGCCGGCGACATCGAGGTCGACTACCTCTACCTCCGAGACGCCGGGCTCGAGGGCTGCCGGGGGCTGCTTCCGCTGTATCGCCGAGGGCGAGGCATTCTGCCCCGTTCACGACGGGCGTGACGATCTCCTCGACCGGCTCGACGCCTGCGACGGCGCCATCTTCGCCTCGCCGAACTACGTCCAGAACGTCTCGGGCCTCTACAAGACCTTCGTGGACCGGTTCGCCTGGATCTGCCACCGCCCGCGATTCTACCCGAAGCCCGCGCTCGCAGTCGCGACCAGTGCCGGTCCGTTCGGGCTGAAGGAGACCCTCGCCGCGATCCAGATCGGGCCGGCCACCTGGGGCTTCGTCTTCGTCGACGAGGTCGGCGTCGCGGTGCTCCCGCGCCTCGGGGCGGGGGCGGAGAGTCGGAGAAGGCGGCAGCGGCGCTCGACCGCGCCGCCGAGCGGCTGGCGAGTACCCTCCGTACCGATGCGCCATACCGGCCCGAGCGCTGGCGGGTCCTCCACTTCCGGTCCATGCGCGCAATGACCCTGGAGCGGCCCGGTGCCTGTCCGGCCGACACGGCGTTCTACCTTCCCCTCGCAGACAGCGACTTCTTCGTGCCGGCACGCCTCTCCCCGGTCGAGGAGATCGTCACGCCCGGCGCGAATACCGACCGAAACCCTGAAGGCGCCCGCGGGCACCGGCATTCCGACCGACGGCATCGGGAATACATTGATAGGCGCCCGTCCCCTCCATCACAACGGGGACGGACATCTCGCTCGAACGGCGGGCACACGTCCCCGGACGGGTGACCAAGCATGCGAGAACTGCTGAGCCGGGCCGAGATCGTTGCATCCGGGAGGAACTACGTGCTGACGCTGTACCGTGACGACCTCTCCTCCGTCTTTCCGGGCATGGCCCGGTTCCGGCTCCTCCTCGAGGGAGCCGGCCGGCCGGTCGTCCTCTTCTCGACCAACACCTACGAGTACCCGCCCCTGCTCTCGATCGACGCCGAGCGAGCCGCACGCCAGGCGGCAGCCGACTGGGAGGCGGCGATCCTCGCAACGCCCGGCGGGCTGGTGCGGCCCGACGAACCCCCCGCGTTCCACGCCGAGGCGCCTCCCGGCGATGTCCTGGTCCTCCAGGGAAGCCCCAGGCCCGACGGATCCTGCGCAGTCCTTGCAGGGTGGGCCGCCGCAACGGCACAAACCGCCGGTAGAGCGGCGTCCGTCGTCTTCGTGCACGACCTCGAGATCCGGCCGTGCATCGGGTGTTACCAGTGCTACAACACCGGGTCCTGCACCTTCGATGACGACATGACCTGGCTCGCCCCCGCTATCGCCGCTGCGTCCCTGCTCGTGGTCTGCTCGCCGGTGTACACGAACACGGTGCCGGCCGGGCTCAAGGCGGTCCTCGACCGTGCGCAGGCCATCCACGCCCAGCAGGCACTCGGGGACACGAGCCCCACGGGATCCTCGCACGGTCTCCTCCTCGCAACGGCCGGGAGGAAGGGGCCGGAGAACTTCCGCTGCGTCCGGTCTGTAGTGCACGCGTTCATGGCCAACCTCGGGATCGTCCTCCGCGGCGAGGTACTGGTCGACGACATGGACGCGCGTCGCGGCCCGGGGACCGTGCCGGGCATCGAGCAGCAGGTCCGGTCGACGGTGCTCTCGGCCCTTCATTGAGTCGGCACGGTTGGCATGTCCCGGGTAGGGGGCTGGAGGACCCCGCCGGAGAAGAAAAACCAATGGTATATACCTCTCACCGCGCATGATCTCCCATCACGAGAAGGTCTGCCCATGCGCCCCGATGCCGCCGGTTTCCGACTGATCAGCACCTCGGTCCTTGCCTACCGGATCGTCGTCCCCTCGACCGCCGTCCTCTTTGTCGGGGACATCCTCAAGCTCGTCGACCATGACAAGGGATTCACGTTCTTCGCCAAGGTCACGGACATCACCCACGACACGCCCCCGGGCGCGGACGCGGCCCACCCGGTCCTCTGCGTCAGTCTCCATCCGCTCGGGCTCGTGGACCACGACGGCCGGTTCCGACCGCCGATCACGGCGCCCACGAACTTCGCCGAGGTCCTCCGGCCGGACGGCGACGACCTCGCGTTCCTGAAGCAGTCCATGGGCGATCTGGAGGTCGGGCAGATGCGCGCGGGCCTCGGTGTCCTCGAGGGCGTCACCGTCTCGCTCCCGTCCGAGGCGCTCGCGAGCCACATGGGCGTCTTCGCGACCACCGGCATGGGCAAGTCGAACTTCATGAAGGTCCTTTGCGCGTCGGCCATGCACCTGCGGCGGTTCGGGCTGCTGATGGTCGACCCCCACGGCGAGTATGTCACCGGCTACCGGGTCCGGGACCGGCGGATCAAGGGGCTGATCGAGTACACGGCGGCAGAGGGCGGGCTCTCTGTCTACTCCACCCGTCCCGCTGACGAGCGCAAGGAGTACGGGCTCAAGGAGCTCCGGCTCGAGCACGACGACTTCCGGATGGGCGACCTCGGGTTCCTGTACGAGCTCTCGCTCCCGCTCGTCGAGGTGGTCGAGTCGCTCGACGGCCATCCCGGCTCGGACGTGATCGACTTCTTCATCAGTGAGGGAGTCGACTCCCTCCCGTCGCCGCTCAAGACCACGAGCGGCATCGGCCGCCACCCCGAGATCACGGACACGCTCAGGACCTACGGCCAGGGCCCGCTCCACATGACGCAGCGGCGCGTCGAGACCGTCGTGGGCGAGAATCGTATCTTCTTTCACCGTTACGGCTCCTCGATCCCGGCCATCCTCGAGGACCTCGCGCAGAACAGGGTCGTACTGATCGACATCCCGGGCGTGGGCGAGCGGGGTGAGCTCTTCGCACTCTCGACCATGACCCGCGCGATCCTCGCGGCGCACAAGCAGCACACGCTCTGCAAGGAGGAGACGGCTTCGCGCCAGGTGCTGATCGCGATCGAGGAGGCCCAGCGTGTGCTCGCGAACGCGAACCAGTCCACCCAGGTCTTTCGCGAGTGCGTGATGGAGGGGCGCAAGTTCGGGGTGGGGCTCTGTCTCGTCACCCAGCAACCCAAGAACATCGACCCCCGGATCCTCGCGCAGCTGAACACCTACGTCGTGATGGGCCTGGCGGACCAGCAGGACCGGTCGATCGTGGCGGGCAACGCCAAGCAGAACCTGACGAGCATGTCGAACGAGATCCAGACCCTCGCGCGCGGCGACGCCGTGATCAGCATCCAGGGCACGCCGTTCCCGGTCTCGACGCGGATCCACCTCTTCGAGGACTACCTCGACCGGCTCAACGCGGCGGTATGACCTTTTGAGGTCGTCGGTCGAACGGGCGCTAGAGAGCGAGCTGTTGCTGGCCACTGTCGTACGGGTACGACACCCGGCGGCCCGCGACCACGGCCTCGCGGCGCAACCGGTGCTCCTCGACGCGGTTACGATCGATGACGTGGAGGACACGGCATCCCCGCGCCACCAGCGCGTCCGAGAGCAGGGACCGGTGGCAGCGCCAGGGGACGGCCTCCGCGCACATGACGACGCATCCGCCAGCGTGGGCCATGTCCACGAGGCGGTCTGCCGCAGCCTCGAACTCCCCAGTCTGCATGTGATCGGCGTATGCCCGGAAGCGCTCGTTCCGGAGCCCCCGGTTCACCGACTCTTCGGGGGCGAGGGGCTGGCGAAAGCCCCCGAGGGACGCGCAGTGGCGGTAGCCGATCCCACGATTATCGAGCGATGCCGCGAACGGCTCCCGGTCGAACCAGGGATAGCGCCGGGAGCGCGGCAGGCTCCTGACGTCGATCACGAGACGGCACCCGTGCTGCTCGAGGAGGTCGAGGAACTCGTCGAGCGATCGCGTCGAGTGTCCGACAGTCTGGATGAGCGGACCGGCAGGCATCATGGGGTCTCTCCTCGTCCCGGCATGGAGATCAATCATCCGCCGTCAGGTATCTAAGATTCGGCGTCGAGGGAGTGTGCATGCGCGCCGGCCTCGGGCCATACCTCGACCTGCTCCGTCTCCATTTCGCACCGGCGTGGATCCTTCTCTTCTGCTCTGGTACCCTGCTCGCGGCGGCGAACCACGCTGGGCTTTCCCCGGGCCTCCTCGCAACCGCGGCCCTGATCGCGCTCCTCGGTTTCACGGCCGGCCTCGTCCTGAACGACTACGTCGACCGGGACCTCGACCGTCTCGCGGTCGACAACCGCTTCACCCGGTACTGGCGCCCCTTCGGCACCCGCCCGCTCGTGGATAAGACCATCTCTCCCGCCCGGGCCCGCCTGGTGATCGTGCTGCTCGTGCTCGGGGCGGCGGCGCTCGTCCTCACGCTGCCGTGGCCGCATTGCATCTACATCCTCGCTATCATGGGCTGGAGCTATCTTGCCGAGTATCTCTACCAGGTCGGCAAGCGGCGTCAACGATACCCGATCTCGCAGCTGATCGGGAGGACCGACTTCGCCCTCTTCCCCGTGGCGGGATACCTCGTGCTCGGCCACCCCGATACGACTGCCCTGCTCTACTTCCTCTTCTTCTACCCGTACGCGCTCGCGCATCTCGGTGCGAACGACATCGCGGACGTCTCGAACGACCGGGCGCGCCGCCTCCAGACCATCCCCCTGCTGTACGGCATGGGCAGCGCGGCGCGATGGGTCCTCGTCTTCGCGCTCCTCCACGTGGCCGCGGCTCTCCTCTTCGGGATCGTCCTGGGGCCGATCGCTCGTGGCGGGCTCGTCGCGGGGCTCGCCTGTGTCATGGTCGCGACTGTCGGGCTCGTCCGCCGCCCCACAGAACCGAATGGTCTCAGGTTGCTCCCGCTCTTTCATCTGGCCATGGCGATCTACACGATTGGGATCATCCTCGACTATGTCTTCTGACGCTCCCCTTCATCAGGCCCGGTACCGGCATACCCAGCGGGCCGACCTGCTCCTGATCCTGCTCGGCGGGGTCATCGTTCTGACCCTCGCCGTCTGGATCGTCGCATCACCGGCGGGCGCACTCGAGGATCCCGTCGCGCTCGCCGTCCTGATACCCGTGATGGCCGTGCTCGCGGTGGTGCTCGTCCTCTTCTCCTCACTCACCGTCGAGGTTGACGACGAGGCCCTGCGGATCATATTCGGCCCAGGACTCGTTCGCCACGCCTGGTCTCTCGACCGCATCCGGTCCTGGAGCACCGTCCGCAACCCCTGGTGGTACGGGTGGGGAATACACCTCACACCTCGCGGGTGGCTGTACAACGTCTCCGGCTCCGGGGCGGTCGAGATCGTCCTCTCCGACGGCCGCCGGTGCCGCATCGGGACGGACGACCCGTCCGGGCTCACGGCCGCCCTGGAGGCGATCCGTCGGCCGTGACCTCCCGACGCGATCGTGGTCACCGTCGGCGTCGCAGGTATCGGAGCGCTCTCGGCAGATTCTGGCGGTAGTGGACGCCGAGCGACGGACCGATGTATGGCGCGTACCGGGGGAGAACGGCCGAGGCCTGGAAGGTCTTCTCCATCACCGTCTTCTCCCGCCCCCAGACGAGGGCATCGCCGCGCCGGACGGCGTCGAGAAACCCCTCGACCGAGTCGGCCCGGGCCGCAGTCACGACCCGCCCGATCTCCATGAGCAGGTGCGCGTCCGTGCCGCCCGTCAGGGCGAGCCCGTGCTCGCGGGCGAACGCGATCGCCCGGTCGTTCTGGGCCCGGGTCATGCCGCCGCAGATCCCCTCGAGCCCGTCGAGCCGGAGCAGCACCTCGGGTGCGAGCTCGCCGGCCGCGATCGCCTTGCAGACCCCCCGGCAGAGAAAGAGGTAGCCGAAGGGGTGGGCCGCGACCGCGAAGGCGTCCCGCCCCTCGAGCCCGGCCAACACCTCGGCGGTCGGGAGCGCGGTCGCCATGTGGGGGCAGCCCCCGAGGGCCCGGACGATCACGGCGCCGTGGTAGTCGACGAGGTCGTCGAGGGTGTAAAAGTAGATGAGCAGGTGCGGCCCCTCCGACGCCGAGACCTCGATCCCGGGCACGATCACCTGCCCCGGGCCGGCCTCGCGGGCCGCCGCGACCGCGCCCGAGACCGCGTTGTGGTCCGTCACCGCGAACGAGGCCCCGATACGGCGCCCGCGCCGAAGGGCGTCCCGCACCCGGATCAGGCCGTCCGAGTGGTCCGTATGGACGTGCATGTCGACGGCGACGTAGCCGTCCTCGCGGAGCGCGGCGAGGTCCGGCGGCCCGAACCGGACCCAGGCCGTCCCCGCCGCCTCGCCCTCCATGGCCGTTGGGTGGGCGCGCCGGCCGCATTAAGTCTTCTTTCCCGACCCTCCCGAACCGGACTGTTTCAGTTCAGGGACGGATCCGCAAGTGGCGGAACCCCGTGCAGCTCCGAGGTCCGGGACATGCGAATGGTCGGAGGGTCGGCGCACGCGGAGTGCCACGACGTAAGTAGCCTCCTCTGTGGACATTAACTTTTAAGAACGGGCGTACCGAAGGTTGATCGCTGTTCTGTCTACTCTCCGATGGCCTATCGATTCGTTAATACGCTCGCATATATTTTCGGGCATCGAATACCAGACCGCGCGGCCCCGTTTTTCCCGGTTCACGATCCCGGCATCGACGAGCCGTTCGAGGTGGTACGAGAGGAGCGGCCCGGAAAGACCGAGTTCGCTTGAAAGAACGGTTCGGGCAACGGCCTTACGGCGAGCCATATACTCAAGGATTTTTCGCGGTCTCGGAACGAATGGCAACGCGAAGCAGGGCCTCGACTTCGGGAACAGCGGAACGGGAGGCATCACTATAACCGGCGGGATTCAGGCGCCGGATCTTCCCGGTCTGCTCCAGTACATGCAGGTGGTACTCAGCGGTCCCGCGATTGAGGCCGGTCTTGGCAAGTATCTCTGTGAACCGCACGCCTGGTTCTGCCTTGATGCACCGGTATACCGCTGATCGCCCTTCGTGTTCGAGCACGTTTCTCCGGTTCAACCGGCGGATGCCGCATGTGGCCAGCATGCCCAGGCTGAAGAGGAGATCGGTTAGAGGGAGCAGAGCAGGACAGAAGAGGGCGGCGCCAACACCGATGATGGTATACAGCGGCAGGGAGTAGAACGGTACCTCGACGGCCTCCCCCGGCGGACTGGTTACCTCCGGGTGGGCGTAACCGGATTCAACCACATACGGCTGAGCGCCAACCGCTGCGATGAGGGGGGACGCGCAGAGTAGCAGCAGTATCATCCCCATTCGGGTCATCGAAAGGTGGTTGCTTCTGGATCGGAAAAAGGTGTTGATCTCCATCAAGCATTGAATGTAAAACTCCGTGCTCCTGCAACACGTTCCCCGAATACTCCAAAATACCACGTACCCGGTGTCAGTCCCGACGATTTCGAGACAACAAGGTAGATTCGACCGTCGATGCGTCCGTCGTCCCCATCACGATAGGGCCCCAGTGTAGCATCGGGGGCGCTGACGGTGAGTGTGAGGGAATCGGAGGAGCTGCCCCAATTGAGGTCAACCGGGAGCTGTCGTACTCCCATGAAGAGATACTTTGAGTACCAGATCCATTGACCCTGCTGAATCGTTCCGGAGTACCGCGATGTTCCATCTACTATTTTGTGGTCGTAGCCCGGTGTCACTACATAACCGTTCGTCGTTTGAATGTCAGTCGCACCGGTGGATGATATCACCGATGTCACTCCGATCATCAGCATCATGATGAGGAATAGTACTCTCATAATCGATCCTTTGATCGATCATCAAATTTCGGTAAAGGTGTTCTGTGAAAAACCTTGAATGGAGAATGTGAAGGTTGGGCGTCGGATAACCGTCAAAGAACGTGTCCCTCAACGATGCATCAACAGTGACCGCATGCCACTGATTTGGTTTTTCTATCGACTCATTCAATCGTCAAGAATAACTGCGTTGATTGAAGAGCGTCGCTTCAATTCCCCCGATTCTTTGACGAGTACACGGTCGTTGTCTTGCTCCGAGAGCAGGTGCTGCCGAATTTGACATCCGTGTCGCCCGGGAATTCAGGGCGACATCAATAACTCACTCACGGTCGCGACGGTTGGCGAGCTCCTGAGATATCCTCATTCAGCGTTTCTCACAGAAATGCTATTCGAGAATAGGAGAATGCGATAGTCGGCAGTTATCACCCATGCTTGATCGTTGGATGAGTTCTGCCGGCCCGAAGACATGGTATCATTGTATCTTCATTACTCTGAAGGTTTTGGTCATGTCTTCGAGTGTCATGTATGCAAAAAAGGAGGTAGAAAACATGAGTCGAAGAATGGAAATGCGAATGCTCTCCCTGCTCGCGGCGTTGATGCTGATGAGCGCGATGTTCGTCCCTGCGGCAAGCGCGGCCGTGGTGCCAGAAGTCAGTGCAGAAAAGATTAGCGAACGTTTGCCACCTAGTCCGTGGGAAACAGATCATACGATTAAGGTAACCCATGAGACAATGTACCTTTATACGTGTGGTACCTTAGAAGTGACTGAGGTATATTCGGGAAATGAATTCCAAAAAAAATTCGGCGTCCCGGATTTCACACGAAAGAGAACAATTAAGGTTGACCCGGATACCGCTGTCGCCCTGAATTTTAAGGAAGGGACTAGAGAAGTTCGGACTGAAATTTCCTTTGAAGTCTTCACTACCGAGCAGGACCCTCCTCAAATACTGCGATCCTATGATTACCCTCAATGGATCTACGTGAAAGACGGTAGCATTTACCTGCAATTGAATGAACCGATAAATATCGCATGGGAGAATTCAAATTACAATTCTGTCAAGCAGGAAATAATCGAGAAAGGCTGGACAGATTATCCCCTGGAGGACACGTACTATGTCTATGATTCTGTATATGGATGGATTGCTGATGATGGGCTGGCAAGCGACCCGTTCCGTTTATTAGGGGGCTATCATATCAGAATTTGGAGTCTGTCGGATGGCGATATTGCAGGCGCTGCCCACCAAGACTCAGGTGTACCCCATCACGCAATTGGGTTCGAAAATGCCGAGGAGTTGGTTGCGGGATTCTATAACGATCCCGACGATACGCAATGGCATGTTTATCAGGATGATTATGCCCTTAATAGTTATATCCAGAGTCCGTACAGCAATGGTATGGCGACGAGGATCTTCTGGTCATGAATCTCCGCCACTTTTTTTCCAGAGCGCACAAATCCCGAATAGTAATTCCCCTTGTGGTAGCGTTCGTTATCAACGTTTTTATGTACCTTGTGCTTCGGCCTGACAGCATTTTTATCCTGGCACCTCGATTGGGATTGATATTTTATATATTTGAATATGCGTTGATTGTCATTTTCGCATCTGCACCGCTCTGTTACGGCTGGTTCACCAAGAGGCCCTGGGAATCGGCTTTATTCGGCGTTTTCCTCACCACCTTTCTCTATATTCCCGGTTATCTTGATGTACTTCATCTCCTCGGTTTCAAAGAAATCCTTGAATCTATCGCGTACGGCGGGGCCTCTGCACTTTTCGGGGGCGGAGCGGGATACATGGCAGCTCGTGGAGGTCTCCGTCATTACATCGGCGCCGTAACATTCGTCCTCATATGGGCGATCATTCTTCTCAGTGGGATTAACTAAAGAGGATAACTCGCAACAATCAGATATGTCCCTGCTCGGACTTTCCAGCGATCGCTCTTTCGTAGTATCTCATCTCTGACCAAATACCCTCCCGTATCCTACCAGATCGCGATTGCTACCGCTCGGCGCGTTTCCTTCGCCGGATAGTTCGGAGCTGAAGAAGGTTGTAATTGAAGCACTCCATAACGTTCGCAAGACGCGCCCGAGCGACCGTCGTGACCAGCACATGGCCGGCATGGAAAATTTCGTTTTATCACCGCGTAGGGTCGCTTCACGAGGGGCCGTGTACGGCTGATCGCCCGGTTTCGTCGTTTCTCCCTGATGGCGAGCGGATGGTTCCGAACCGCCCGATGCATCGTTTTATCCATCGACGCCGCCGGTTTGACACCGAACGTAGATATCTTTTGTCCCGGTAGACCGTTTCTCCCTGTTTCGAGAGGTCAATACGACTGTCATGCAGCGACGCGGTCGTTGTTGCCAGGCGACGGATCAGCTGGAACTCTCTGTCGAGAAGGGTGTGAGGTTTGTACCCGAACTGTGATCCCGTTCCCTTCTTCGCCCAGGTGCCGTCCCGGCATCGCCGGGTCCGTGCCTGATCACTGCGAGGCGTATCAGCGGTCGCATGACCGGGATCGGCGGTGATGAACGTGGCATCCTGGATCACACCCCGGCGTATTTTCAGGCCGCGGGCGTCGAGCTGCTGCTGGAGGTCAGTCCAGAGGTCGTCGATCATGCCGGCGTCGACCATGAGGTTCTTGAACACACAGATCGTCGACTGGTCGGGGGTCGTGGCAGGATACCTAAGGGAGCGATGGAACGAGAGCTGGCTCCGGCCTGACGTTTGAGCTCGTAGTCAGAGAGACCATACCTCTGCTGAAGCACGAGAGTTTCATGAGCACGATCACATTGGTGTGAGGCCGCTCACCCTGATCGGTGTCGCTCTGGCAGAGCGTAGACAACCGGAGACGTAACGGCCCCCCGGTCGATCAGATCTTCGATCTCGTTGAGAGGGTCACCACGGGCGGCGATAGCCGCATACTCATTGTGGAGAAAGAAGTTCCCGAACGTGCTCATCCAAAAAGATCGATCGAGGAATGGATAAAGATAAGCTGAGGTTTACCGCTATTCTCATGAACAAAACTGTCGTTCTCCTTCCCCTGCTCTAACCGTATTTGAATGTATGGCGGAGCTTGATTGCCATCCGGCAGAGCTTTCGTCAAATGATCCGTCACATTCCTTTCCGCGTTAACTGCATATCAGAGAATCGAATCCTGTGTGTCATGAGCCTCATCCGCGAACTCCCGACAGACGAGGAGGACAAGGAACGGGAGAATGAGGATCCAGTAGTGAAGGTACTGTCGAATGAAGATGGTTCCTCCCAGCATGAGAGCAAAGAGTGCTATCATCCATTCGGATGGAGAGCGCAAGCCTCTTCGGATCACACTGACAATTGCAAGGATCAGTGTTGGAAAGACCATGGTAACGCTTGCGATAAGGTTGACGGCGAATGAGAAGAGACCGTTTGCTCGATAATTCGGGATATCCGCAATCGTCTGCCCCGTGACATAGGCAGGTCCAATCCCGAACGTCCATGATAGAGCACTAGTTGTCACATCGTATCCGTACAGCAAAGAGGTCGCAAGAAACGGAAGGATGACGGCTATCAGGGCGGGCACAAGGAGGCGATGGTATCGGGTGTCGCCCTGCGCCCAGAGGTAGTAGACGAGGGGGACTACCCCGAAAAGCGCATACTGCTTGAATCCTATCGCAAGACCGAAACAGACTCCCGCCGCGATCAACCATCTTTCACGGATCAGAAGGAATGCAAGGAGCAGGAACAGCAAGGCAAAGGGTTCGCTGAACAGTAAGTACCCCTGCACGAGCGTACCGGCTGTCAGGAAGAGTAAGCCGGAGGTATGCCCGGTGATAACGCCATAGTCGCTGTTCCCGATGTGAAAGATGAGGAAAGCGCACAGAACGTACGTCCCCGTCATCACAGGCAGATCGAGCGAACCTGTCGAAGCGCCGATCCAGTCCATCAGGGCCACAACGAAGAAGAGCAGGGGCGGTTTGGGATCTGTAAAAAGCACGTAGGGGGAGGCCCCATCGATGATAAGCCGGGCCATCTGATGAAAACGTTCGGCATCAACCCCTTGCCATGCGTTCGAGTCCAACTGATAGACGATAAGTGCCAGTGCGGTGCCGATGCAGATGTATGTGCCCAATGAGATGAGATACCTCCGGGAACCCCTCACGTGTCTCTTCACAATACCCTCGTCGTATCTATGGAAGGAGTGAGGTGGTTGCAGAGAGCATCTTCAAGAGGCCGTCCCATATGGCGAGACAGAGGAGCAGTACTCCGATGAGTATTGTCGCGCTCCCGGTGGTGCGGTAATTTCTCAGAGTCGAGACCCCGAACCCAATGATGCCCATCGAAAATCCGAAAAGAACTCTTTCCATTAGGAAACCCGGTATATTGAGCAACGCATGGGGTTCCGGGAACTGTATTAAATCCATAAGAAGCCGCACCGGGCCCGTCAGTACAAATAGCACGAGAAAACTGACAGGGGGTGATATCGTTCGAAATCCAAGCCAGATGAAGAAGATTGGTAGAATATTGGTCAGTACGATGACCAGAATAAACACGAGTTCGAACCGGATATCTGTCCCGAGGAGATAATTTCCGAGGTATCCAGTGAAATTTGTTACAACGAATATAAGGGCGGATGCGATGACGGCGAGCACTACATTCCAGTCGTCCAGATTGGCCCTCTTTAAAAATTGGATGGATTCGGAGGGCACGTGTTAACTCACCCTCACGTACACGTGTGTCAGTCCTGCCCTAAAGACATCCGTTCTGTAGTTATCCAGGTTGATACTCCCTGCAAGATTGTATTTCGAGCCGACCGTGTCCCGCACGAGATTCCGGCCGGCGGTATACCCGTCATCCATGATCACATGGTTGGATCCCGTCCAGTATTCCAGATGCGCCTGCCCATAGATCCAATTATCGTTGAAATTGGGAGCATATCCCGCATCAAGAACGGCACAATGGGTCCTTACTGTGAAATATGAATTCGCCGGCCTTTCCAGTTGATAGAGGCCGAACGAGCTGTCCCATTTCAATTGATTTGTAGACGGTCCGCTAATACCGTATTCTGTCCAACCGCTTCCCTGATACCATCCCCTCGTCAGCATATGGGCAAGGAACCCGGCCGACCTCTCCTTTTCGATGATAAAGCCAATCGGACCATTGTTGGGATCAGCAACATTTTGAGAGGTTGTCTCCCAGGGATAGAGCCACATGTCGTTACCCCAGATGTTGAAAACTACCCAATACGGAGCTGCTTTGGGGGTTACGTTCCCCATCCTAGAACCGACCGATCTCTTGTACTCCGCCTTGGCGTTTTCGAGCGCGGTTGTTTTTCCAACTTTTTCCGCCATTTTTTCAATGGCAGGTTGATTGTATTTCAGAAAGTCTTCTTCAGACATTGGAGTGAGAAATTTCGGATCCGTGAGGGGGCTCGTCTTCTGATGCTGTTGAGCCTCAGAGATGTTTTTCTGTTCCTCCGCACTCAGCATGTCGTCTCCCGGCACACTTTCCAAAGAAGGGATTGCCGCCACGGGGACAATAAGTAAAAGAAATGAAATGCACATGGCAATGTTTTTCCGGTCCATACAAAACGTGATTGTCGGGCCAGGGTTATACTATTTATGTAAATTAAATTTTATTATAGATTTAAATTTAATATGCTCTCTCGAATTGTAGTGTTCGATCCGAAAAAACTTTTCGAGCAGTCGACAAAATGATGACTACTGAGGATATCTTATGATTAGGTGATTGCTCAGTTACTGCCACCCGAGGGTATCCACCGAGCGTTTCATCATCGATCAAAGAGATCTGCGTCCCGGCACAATCCCAGAACCCCAGTTCTTTGAAATAGAACGGATACTTCGCCGGGTCGATCCCATGTCATTGGCGCCTATCCCTCCTTTTTGTTCTGGACGACCTCGACCTTGTCCGTGGCACCGCGACCTCGTTTCCCTTTCTGTGCCCGCCCAAATACGATTCCGTCGAGTTCGGTCTTTCCTTTCAGGGAGGCTGTATCCTCGGCAGTACACAGGACCGCCGTACGAAGCAGATGATGAAGACGATAGGCGGTATTGTACGCCAGACCGAACTGACGAGTGGTTTCCCGGACCGACACATCCTATTATTCACACGACTTGATCGGCGAGCAACAGCGTCGTGGACGGGGGGTTCGAGCGTTCGAAGCTGCTCTCCTTGCAAATCCCCCACTCCTCCCGACAATCATAGCACTTGAAGCGGTGACGCCGGAGCCGACCTGGGCGAGTGCCGCCACTGTGAGGACAACGCGTGAAGGGAACACTCCTTGGAGCCGGTTCCTCTGAGGTAGGGTCCGGCGGGGATCTTGTCAGACCGTTACAGCTCCTCTAACCTGATTAATGGCAGTGTAAGGACACCTTCGATTTCATCGCTCAATGCTTTTCACAGAAATGTTATCCCGATGCCCTCCATTGTAGGAATGGTTAAATTGAATCAAAATGCATCGAATTTTATGAGAGTCGACGCCCGCTCAAGTATGCCGGGCAGCTGCAGGGACATACGATTGTGAAGGTGGTGCCGTGTACAGGCAGTTGTCGGCAATCTCGTAACTATTGCTCCTCGCTGTGGTGATCCTTGTTATCGTCGCTCTATACGCGATATTCGCCGGTGTGTACGATTATCGGATCCAATGGCTGATCCTGGCGCTGATATTCGGTTACGCGATCTCCTGGTATTTGAGTGAGTCCCGAAAAACCCCAGGGGAGCAGGCACGGAAGAAACGGCAGACGATCACGTTCATCACGGTTCTTGCGTTCACCTTATCGATTTAATATCTCTCCCGCATGATCGCTGATTATGAGACCCATGCAAAGAGTGGCTACTCTCAGGTGACCTTTCTCCTCGGGGTATTAATCGGACTCATCACCGCGTTGGTTCTCAATAAGGTCGATCCCAGGTTCACGGAGAATGAGGAACGGGAGAAGGTCACGGAGTGATCGTTTCCACAATCGCTCTTCGAAGGAATTATCCCAAATCCATGAAACCTCTTGAATGGGCGAAGGAATATGTAAAATGTATCCATGGGTGGAAATGAAACGATCGACACTCTTGCTCGTCCTATCGCTTGCTCTGCTCGGCTGCGGCTGCACCTCTCAGGATCTTCTGGAAACAAACAGCTCGTCTTTTGCGGATACGGAGAGAGGATATCAGGATTATTATGATATGATCGTGATCGACGACCCGCTCAATGCGACTGCCTGGTGCATGCGGGGGAATAACTATAACGACGCATTCGGCCAGTTCGGCGAAGCATTAGAGAGTTATAACCGGTCCCTTGAGCTTGACCCGGAATATGCGTACGCTTGGTTTTCGAAGGGGGTCACGTAACAGAATCTGCAACAGTTCGACGAAGCGAGAGCCTGTTTTGAAAAAGCCGTACAGTACGATCCCTCTCTCGCGGGAACGATCTCTCGAATGCGACAATAATCGCGAGGTCTTCATCTCGGCGGCAGGCCCGAGAGGTGGATCACCAAGGACTGGGTCTGGGCTAGGAGCGGGAGCGATGATACGGCTCGAGAGCCCCTCGGGTCGGTGCTCGGACAAACGGAAACCTCTCGCCGAACACGTGCCGTTCAAGCGGATACGAGGGGAGTGACCGGCATAACCTCATGAGCCCCCCCGCCCAACCAGTACGCCGGCGAGCGAAGGATGAGCGAGAGAAAGAAGTTCGTGGTCGGCGTCTCGGGTGCCAGCGGCGCCCCGTACGCCCGCCGGCTGCTCGAGGTGCTCGCGGATGCGGCCGATGTGCACCTGATCGTCACGGACCCGGCGCGGGGTATCGCTTCCCGGGAGGGCGTCTCGTACGACGACATCGGCGTGACCCTGCACCGTAACGACGACCTCGCGGCTCCGATCGCATCGGGATCGCATCCGGTCGACGGGATGGCGATCGTCCCGTGCAGCACCAAGACCCTCGCGTCGGTCGCTCTCGGGCTCTCGACCTCGCTCCTCGGCAGGGCCGCGGACGTGACCCTTAAGGAGCGCCGACCCCTGATCCTGCTCGTGCGCGAGATGCCGCTCTCGCGGATCCACCTCAGGAACATGCTCGCCGCCGACGAGGCCGGCGCGACCGTGATGGTCGCGAGCCCGGGGTTCTACGGTCGACCCGCGACGATCGACGACCTGGTCGAGATGGTCGTTGGACGCGTGCTCGATCACCTGGGTGTCGAGCACACCCTCGGCCCCCGGTGGGAGGGGTACGATGACTGACCCGTGCCTGCGCGGCTATCTCGAGGACCTCGTCAGCGACGGGGAGGCGGTCCTGGTCGACGAACCCGTCTCGCCCGAATACGATGCGCCGAAGCGCTCGGCCGCCACCCGTCGTCCCCTCCTCTTCAGCGACCTCGGCGGGGGCTGGCGCGGAGTGATGAACCTGGTCTCGGACCGCACCTCGTTCGCCCGCGCCCTCGACCTGCCGCCTGACCGCGTTCTGCCGACGCTCGCGGCGTCGCGTTTCGACGGCGAGGTGAGTCGAGATGGTTCCCTTGCGACCGGCCCGGTCGATCTTGGCGCGATACCGGTCATGAAGCACTACCCGCGGGACGCCGGCCCGTACATCACGGCCGGGATCGTCTTTTCGAGGTACGGCGGCGTCCAGAACGCCTCGGTCCACCGGATGCTCGTCGACGGGTCCGACCGCCTCGTGGCCCGGATCGTCGAGGGGCGACACACCTACACTCTTCACCGCCGGGCGCTTGCCGACGGGGATGCATTGCCGGTGGCGATCGCCATCGGCGTCCACCCCGCCGTGATGCTCGCGGCGTGCACGCGCGTGCCCGAGGGCAAGGAGCTCGCGTACGCAGCCGAGCTCCTCGGGGGAGAGCTCCCTGTCCACGAGTGCTCGAACGGCGTGCTCGTGCCCGACGCCGAGATCGTGCTGGAGGGGACGATTGGGTCGCGTACCGCGGAAGAGGGACCGTTCGTGGACATCACGGGGACCTACGACCGGGTCCGGGTCCAGCCCGTGATCGAGCTCACGGCCATGGCTGTCAAGCCCGACCCGATCTACCACGGCATCCTCCCCGGGGGCGCGGAGCACAAGGCACTGATGGGCGCGCCGTATGAGCCGATCATCTACCGCGCCGTTGCCGGGGTGACGACGGTGAGGAACGTGGTCCTCACGCCGGGCGGGTGCGGGTACCTCCACGCCGTGGTGCAGGTCAGGAAAGCGACGAACGGTGACGGCAAGAACGCCTGCATGGCCGCGTTCGCGGCGCACACCTCGCTCAAGCACGTGGTCGTGGTCGACGAGGACATCGACCCCTGCGACATGAGCGAGGTGGAGTATGCCGTCGCGACGCGCGTCCGGGGGGACACGGACCTGCTGGTGGTCGCGGGAGCCCGGGGCTCGTCCCTCGACCCGTCGCGAATCGGGGACGGCATGAACGTGAAGGTCGGCATCGACGCGACCATCGACCTGGGCCGTGAGGACGAGTTCGTGCGCGCGGGGTGGGATGATGCAGCTTGACGCGGATGACGAGCGGCTCCTCGCGGGCGAGTTCGGCGAGACCCGGCAACGGCTCATGGAGCTGCTGGTGGGGCTCGGCACGGTCTACGGGGCGGAGAGGCTCGTGCCGATCGCATCTGCCCAGGTCTCGGGGGCGTCGTACAAGACCATCGGCGAGTGGGGGCTCGAGTGGCTCTCCTCCCTCGACGCGCGGGCGGTCGTGCCGGCCGTGCTGAACCCGGTCGGCATGGACCTTGAACGCTGGCAGGAGATGGGGGTCGACCCGGCGTTCGCCGCAAAGCAGCAGCAGGTGGTCGAGGTCTACCGCCGCCTCGGGATCCGGCTCGAGTGCACCTGCACGCCGTACTACCTCTCGATCACCAGCTATGGCGATCACCTCGCCTGGTCCGAGTCCTCGGCTGTCTGCTACGCCAACTCGGTCATCGGCGCGCGGACAAACCGGGAGGGGGGCCCGTCCGCCCTCGCGGCGGCGCTCGTCGGGAAGACGCCGTACTACGGGCTTCACCTGGTCGAGAATCGCCGGCCGACGGTCGTGGTCGAGGTCGAGGGCGCGCCCGATGCCCCCGACGGCGGCTGGTACGGCGCTCTCGGCGTTCTGGCGGGCCGGGAGGTCGGAACGCGGTGCCCATTCTTCCGGGGCATCCGCCCGACCCGCGACGGGCTCAAGAGCCTCGGGGCGGCCATGGCCGCGTCCGGTGCGGTCGCGCTCTTCCATGTCGACCGGATCACACCCGAGGCCCGAGTCTTCCCGTTCGAGACCGGCGGACTCGAGACCATCACGTTCGGCGCGGACGAGGTCTCGGCGGCCTGGTCCGACCTTCCCGTCGATGCGGTCGCGATCGGCTGCCCGCACTGCTCCGGCGACGAGCTGGGACGCGTCGCCGCGTTGCTCGCCGGAAAGCGGACCACGAAGCCGCTCTACGTCTTCGCGGCGCGGCGAGTCATCGCGGAGCACCAGGCCGAGGTCGCCATGATCGAGCGAAGCGGTGCCCGTGTCTACGCCGATACCTGCATGGTCGTCTCGCCCGCGCTCGAGCGCTACGGGGCCGTCATGACCAACAGCGGCAAGGCGTCGGCGTACATGCCGAACATGTGCGGTGCCGCGGCGCGCCTCGGGACCCTCGAGGAGTGCGTGGCTACGGCCACGAGCTGATCTTTTCTGGTGCGGGGTCGATTCCCCGTCTGTCATGAGCTGGCTGGACTTCGTGCTCGCACGCTTTGAGCCCGTCAAGCTCGTGGGCCGGCTGAAGGAACGCCGGGACATCGCGGCGCTCATCCGCCTCCTCGAGCGCGGCGATCCCTCGATGCGCCACCTCGCGGCGGGAGCCCTCGGCGACCTCGGCGATCCGTCCGCGTTGACGGCACTCCTCGCGGCGCTTGCCGGCCCGGACGAGGAAGGCGTTCGCTGGCGAGCCGCCGAGGGGCTCGCACGGCTCGGAGGGCAGGCCGTACCCGGCCTCGCCGCACTTGCCGAGGACAGCGACCCGGATGTCCGCTGGAAGGCGATCGTGGCCCTCGGCGATATCGGCGATCCTCGTGCGGCCCCGACCCTGCGCGCCCGCCTGGCCGACCAGGACCGGTTCGTGCGAGGCCGGTCGGTCTCGGCACTCGCCCGGCTCGGCAGGTCGTGCCTGCCGCTCGTGCTCGAAGCGCTCGCCGACACCGACCCCCGCGTGAGGCAGGGGGCGGCCGAGGTGCTCGGGCAGGTCGGTGATCCATCTGCCGTCGAGAGCCTGCTCGAAGCCCTCCAGGACCCGGCCGAGCCGGTCCGTCGAGCGGCCGCCGTGGCCCTGCTCCGAATCAACCCCCCCGATTGACCCCCCGGGATCAGCCGCGCCCCTCTATTGGCGGCGATCTGTTTATCTGCGTGGCGGCTCATTGTCGAGCACCGATCCGGGCAGGGGTGCGCCGGGGAACCACCGGGTTCCGCGCAACCTGGGGCACGAGCGCCCGGGTACATGATAGACGTGATCGCGATGACCGAACAGAAGGAGATCGAGGAATGGATCAGGCAGATTGGCACGGGCGATATCGACCACCAGCGCGAGGCTTCGCGCAGCCTCAGTGACGCTGGAGAGGCCGCAGTCGCGCCCGTGATCGAGGCGCTCGCGGCCTCGACGGACCCCGACGAGCGGTGGTACCTCGCGGGGGCGCTATCACGCATGGGTTGGCCGGCGCTCGATCCGCTGATCGCCGCGATCCGGGCACGGCGTGATCCCGGGTTCAGGCGCTACGCATCGGCGGCGCTCGCCGGGATCGGCGAGGATGCAGTCGCCCCCCTTATCGATCTCCTCGAGGTCGAGGACGACGCCGAGCTCCGGGGGTTCGCGGCCCAGGCGCTCGCGCGGATCGGGGAGCCGGCGCTCGAACCCCTGCGCGAGGCCGTCGAGGCAGGAGGGACGCGTGGCGCCGTCGCGGGCCTCGTCCTCTGGCGGATGGAGGAGCCTGGCATCCGGACACTGGTAGGCGTTGTCGCGCCCTGCGACGGATCGGCCAGGACCGACTCCGGGCCCCGGGTGTAGGGTGCTCACAGGATCTGGCGGGAGTCGGGCTGGTCGCCCAGGACCTGGATCGTCTCGCGGTTCAGGATGAGATCGAGGTCCGGGACCACGACGTGAATGGGGAGGATGCCCGCCAGATCCTGGACCTGCATGCGGTAGAGCCTCGACGAGATGAAGGCGGCGCGGATCCCGGCAAAGTCCTGCGCGAACCGATCCAGCGCCCCTGGAACACCCTTCGCCACCCTGCTTCGGTGAGCTTCGAGCAGCCCGAGCACATCCTGCTCCAGAATTCCGATCTTCCGTTCACGGAGCTGCCGCACCAGCCGACGACTTGCGGCTCCCTGGACCACCCGGACCAGCACGACCTGGCTCGCGAGGACGAAGAGAACGGGGAGGAAGCCCAGCCCGCTCACGGTCGCCTCCGAGTTCCAGATCACGCCGAGCGTGAACCCGGGAAGGAGCATGGCCGCGATAAGCACGATCGCAACGGCCCCTGCCGCGAGCCCGACCGGGAGAATCACCTTCCACAACGGCTCGATCCGTCGGCGGATTCTCGAGACGACGGATGACTGGAGACCCAGGACGGAGTCCTGGAACTGGCCCGTGTACGGCTTGAACACGGCGATGGCGATGTAAAAGACCAGGATAGCGGCCGACTGGAAGAGGACCAGCCAGCCGGTGAGGTCCGTGCCACGGGCGAGGGCGAAGAGGATATTCAGGGTGTAGACGGGGACGAAGGCCGGCGCAAGCGGCTGGGAGTTGATGAAGAACGAGTTCCAGAAGATCCGGGCGATCGCCCACCGGTGCTCGGCGATGTCGTTCTCTCCCACCCGCTCTGACGGCCGCGTGACTCCGTTATCGTCACTCTGCGTGGCGGCCGATGACGGGACCAGGAACAGGAACGGGTAGACGACGTACAGGAAGAAACTGGCCGTGATCCAGTAGATCGCGTACTCGGAGAGCACGAGCCAGAGCAGGACATTCGCGAGGACCAGGTCGACGATGAGGAGGCGCGGAAAAGTCCGGGACCACTCGTGGCGACCGAGCCGGGCGAGCTCGCCCTTCTCGCGCTCGAGCTCGGCGCGGACGCTGCCGATCAGCCGATCGAGATGGTCCTGTACGCCGGCATACTCGGCCCCGTCCATGACGCCTCACCTGGCCCGCCCGCCCACGGCATCACGGGAGAGTATGGATGACTCTCTGGATCATCCTAGCTCGTCCCAGCGGTTCCGTCGCTGGTAGACAACGACGGCGATTACGAGCACGGCGATGACGGCGATTACGACGATGTAGGGAACGATCCCTCCCGCACCCGCAGGTCCGGCCGCGGACGCGTTCGAGGAGGCGTTCGTCCCCGCGTACTGACTGCGAAGCTCCACGGAGTCGTTGTAGGCCTCGAGCGCCTTGGTCGCCGATTCGTTCGCGCGGATGCGGGCCTGGTTGAGGTTCCCGGCCTGCTGGCTGTCACGCGCGCTTGTGAGCAGCTGCTCCGCGCCCTCCCGCTTGACGGTGATGGCGGCCACGCGCGGGTCGTTCGCGAGGTCGTTGTTCGCCTTGAAGAAGGTCAGCATCTCATCGACGTTCTTGATCTGGGCGGATGCGCGATCGATCTCCGCCTGGACGCCGGCCTGGTCGAGGCTCTGCGCCGACTCCTCGATCAGGGCGTTCGCCTTCTGGATCGTCGCGCTCTGGGTCGAGATGTTCCCCGAGGCCGCGCTCTTCAGGAGCTGGTCGGCTTCGGCGTACTTCCTCTCGGCCTCGGTCGTGTTCGCGCCCGTCACCGCCTGCTGGTCGATCGTGGTCCGAAGCGCCGCGAGGGACGACCGGGACTCGTCCAGCCGCTGTGCGATCTCCGCGGGGTTCACTATCTGCCGGGTCACCGTGTTCTCGCCGTTCTCAACGACCTTCTTCGAGTCGTCAAGTTGCTGGAACCGCAGCACGGTGAGGTTCTGCGTCGTGTTGACCTGGGGGACGGTACCTGTCAGCGTGACCTGAAGCTCGACCGAGCTCTCCTTCGGGTACTCCAGCTCGAAGCCGGTGATCCGGAGCCACTGGCTGCTTGTCGCGGGCTTCGGGTTCACCGCCTCGCCGATCACGACAGCCCAGTTCCACGTCGGATCCTCGAGTTCGGTATACATGGCGAACGTGTTGTCGCTCGGGAAGGTGGTCCCGGAGGTCGTGGGGAAGTCGACGACGGCGCTGACCTCGACCGCCATCCCGGCCTGGAGGTCTCCCTCGGGAGATACCTGGGGGTTCTCCACCCGGTAGGCGTCGCCGGCCGCCGCGAGGCCGCAGGCAAGCAGCAGTACGATTGCGATGCGAATGAACGTGTTCTGCCGTATCATGGGGTTTTCTCCGTCTCCTTCTCGAAGAGCGGCTCGATGCCGCCCTCGAACATGGTCCGTCCGTCGCTCTTCTGCCGGGCGAGGTCTTCCTTGGTCTCCTTCGCCATCTCGAGAAGCTCGCGGATGCGCGGGGCATCGCCGATCGAGGCGAGAACCACTACCGCGGCGACGTAGTTCGAACGGATGGGGTAGTCGCCCGACCGTATCTCGTCGGCGTCGAGCTGTTCCTCGAGCCAGGCCCGGGCCTTCTCGACGCCCTTGCGGTCCATCTCCTCCGGCGGGCCAACCAGCAGGACCAGGGCCCGGTTCGCCGAGCGGTAATCGCAGGGGAGCGTGAGCCGGCCGAGCACGGCAGACCGGACGAGCGAGACGATCTTGGCCGAACGGTCGTCGCCGAGGAGCTGCTGCCCGGGGGACTCCTTCGGGCGGAGCCCGCGAAGGAGTCCGCTCAGCGGGCCCTGCTTCTGCTTGAGCCTCGGGCTGATTGCCTCCGTCTTGGCGAACCCGACGGTCGTGATCCCGCCTCCGCGGAGCGTGTTGACGATCTCCGACGAGTCCACGACCATCTCGCCGACGCCCGCCTGGCCGACCTCGCCGGCCCGGAAGAGGACGCCGAACCGGCGGACGATCTCGTCGTTGATCCGGTCGTACGCGGTCTTGATCGACTCACCCTCTTTGCGCCAGGCGGCGTTGTCGAAGAGGAACGTGTTGTCGGTAGTGTCGACGAGCGTCGTGAGCGATCGCGCGGCGTTGTACGAGTAGAGCCGCCCCTCGTCGGGCGAAGGGATGATCCCGAGGGCGTAGACCGGCTCCTGGTACAGGTTCTTGAGGGCCTGTGCCAGCACTGGCGTTCCGCCCGAGCCCGTGCCGCCGCCGAGCCCCGCCACGATCACGAAGGCGTCGATGTCGTGGGTGCCGATCGACTCGATCGCGGTCACGATCGAGTCGATCTCTTCGCGCGTTATCTTCGCGCCGAGCGCGTTCTCGGTTCCGACGCCGTGGCCCTTGACGACCGTCTGGCCGATCAGCACGCGGTCCTTCATCGGGATCTGCTTGAGGCCCAGAAGATCCGTCCTGGCCGTGTTCACGGCGATCGCGCGGAAAAGGCTGGTCTTGTCCTGCTCCATGAACATATCGACGACCTTCCCCCCGGCCTGACCGAAACCGATGAAGAAGACCCTCATCCCGTGACATCCTCCGACGGATCCATGTGAGGTACTATGAGCCGCGCACCTTTATGAGGTTTTATTTGACGCTTACAAACGTTCTTATCCCTTTTGCATTATACCTTTTATCAATCCATGAAGTGCTGCATCGTCGGAGGAGGCCTTACCGGGCTCGTAGCGGCCCTCTCTCTCTCCGCCGATCACGAGGTCGTGCTGTTCGAACGGCGGCCCGTGCTCGGCGGATGCCTCTCCTCGATCGACCGCGACACCTACACCATCGAGTCCTTCTACCACCACTGTTTCGAGGGCGACGATCACCTCTTTGCCCTGCTCGATCAGCTCGGTCTTCGGGACGATCTCGAGTGGCTGACAGGCACGACCGGGTATTACGTCGACGGCCGGGCGTACCCGCTCTCGACGCTTGCCGAGATCCTTGCCTACCCCCACATGAGCACGCTCGACAAGGCCCGGCTCGGCTTTCTCATGCTCCGGGCGAACCGGCTGGATCGCACCGCGCTCGACGACGTGACCGCGCAATCGTTCATTCTCGATCATCTTGGCCGCTCGGTCCACGCCTCGTTCTTCGAACCGCTGCTCAGGTCCAAGTTCGGGCCGATGCGGGACCGTGTCTCGGCCGCGTGGCTCATCTCGCGGATCGCGATCCGCTCGAACCGGTCCGCCGGCGGCGAGCGGCTCGGGTACCTGCGCCACGGCTACGCGTCCCTGATCGACGGGCTTCGCAGGGCTATCGAGGAGAAAGGGAGCGCGATTCACACCGGCGCCCCGGTGGAGGCCATCGAGCGCGATGGAACCTCGTGGATCGTGCAGGGCCAGCAATTCGATACCGTGATCTCGACCATCCCCCCCCAGCTGCTGGCCGCGGCGAGCGGGCTGGCCTTGCCGACGATCCCGTACCAGGGGGCGGCCTGCATGACTCTCGCCCTGGACCGTGATGTCACGAACGGCATCTACTGGTTGAACATGAAGGACGAGGCCCCGTACGGCGCAGTGGTCGCGCACACGAACTTCGTCCCAGTCGAGCGCTACGGCGAACACCTGGTCTATCTCGCGTCGTACTTCTCCGGCGAGCTTCCGAACGGTCACGGCAATCGGATGCTCGCCGACTTCTGCGACCGGTTCGGCGTGGCGCGAGACGAGATCCACTGGCACCACCTGGAGGTCGACCCGTACGCGGGCCCGGTCTACGAGACGGGCTATCGCCGGCTGATCCCGGACTACGCCCAGGACGGCCTCTTCATCGCCGGCATGTTCTCCCGCCCGAACTACCCCGAGCGGTCCATGGAGGGCTCGATCGTCGCGGGAGAGGAAGTTGCCGCCAACGCGGGGAGCGCCGCCCGCCATGGCTGAGATCGAGCTGACCGCGGTGCTCCCGGTCTACAACGACCGCACCGCGCTCGAGACGGCCATTCCTGTATCCCTCGAGGTCCTCGAAGGGTGCGCGGACCGGTTCGAGCTCGTGGTCGCCGAGGACGGGTCGACCGACGGCTCGGCCGAGCTCGTGAGCGAATGGAACGCGCGCGACCCTCGCGTCCGGCTCGTCCACTCCGACGAACGGCTCGGACGCGGCAGGGCACTCAACCGGGTCTTCCGGGCATCGACGGCTCCGATCGTCTGCTACTATGACGTGGACCTCGCGACGGACATGCGCCACCTCGAACCCCTCGTGGCCGCCGTCCGCGACGGGGCCGCGATGACCACCGGGTCCCGGCTGATGCCGGGGTCGGAGATCGTGCGCTCTGGGGGGCGCGAGTTCGCGAGCCGGGGGTACAATCTCCTGGTTCGTACCGTGCTGGGCTCCCGGCTGCACGATCACCAGTGCGGGTTCAAGGCATTCGACCGGGAGCGGCTCCTGCCGATCATCGACAGGGCCCGCGCCCCCCACTGGTTCTGGGACACCGAGGTGCTCGTCAGGGGGCAGCAGGCGGGGTACGCGGTGGTTGAACTGCCGGTGCGATGGACCGAGGGTCCGGGCACCACGGTCCGGTCACGGGACGTGGTCGAGATGGGAAGTGCCGTCTTCCGGCTCTGGTGGCAGCTGTATGTGGCGAAGGATTAGCGCGATCGCGATCCCGACCCTCGTGGCGGTCGCGATCATCGCGTACATGCTCGTGCCGATCTGGTCGGATCTGCTCGGGGCACTTCAGACTGCCGTCCCGGTCTACTTCGTGGCGGCGGTCGTGGTCTGCACCGCCGCCTGGGTACTGCGCGGATGGCGGTACCGGCTCATCCTGAACGGCCTGGAGATCCGGGCGACTCTCGGGTTCGCCATGGCCAGCATCTTCGTCTCGCAGACGGCGAACCTGGTGGTCCCCGCCCGCCTCGGCGACATCGTCCGGGTCTTCCTGCTCAAGCACCAGTTCGACTCGACGTACTCGCAGGGCATCTCGTCGGTCGCCGTCGAACGGATCTTCGATATCGCGACCGTGGCCCTGCTCGGCCTCGCCTCGATCCCCTTCTTCCTGAACTTTCCGACCGAGTACTATGCCCTGATCGTGGTCCCGCTCGTCGGGATCGCTATCTTCTTCGTCGTGCTTCTCCTTGCCGGGCGGATCCAGAGCGAGAACCGGGTGGCGAAGGTCATTCTGCAGATGCTCAGCGAGATCCGGTCGGTCTCGCTCTCGCTCCACTCCATGCTGCTGCTGGGCGGTGTCTCGATCGTGATCTGGCTCGTGGACATCGCGGTCTGCATCTTCGTGGTCCTGATGTTCCAGGCACCGCTCGACATCGCGAGCGTGGTCCTCGCGATCGTGGTCGGCAACCTGGTCAAGGCCGTTCCGATCACACCGGGGGGACTCGGCACCTACGAATTTTCGGTCGCGGCCATTCTTGAGCGCGGCGGGGTTCCGCACGTCGCCGCCACCCTCGTCGCGTTCATCGACCACCTGATCAAGAACATGGTCACGGTCATCGGTGGCGTGATTTCGATCTATGTCTTCGGCGATTGGATGGTGGACGTCCTGAAACGGGTCTACGACCGCAAGGTGGTCAGGGGGGAGTCGCTTGGCGATTGAGTCGTCGGTCCTGGCCGTGCTCGTCTGGCTCGCCGTCGTCAAGCTGATCCAGCTCGCGCTCTGGCCGGCCATTGCACCCTGCTTCAGCCGGTACGCCTACCCGATCTCGTTCTCCGCGTCGGTCCTCGGCCTCTCCCTCGTCGCCTGGTATCTCGGGCTGGCGGGCCTGCCGGTCCAGCTCGCGCTCCTCCCATTCCTCGTCCTTCTCGGCTGGAACGCCTATCGCCGTGCCTACACTCGCGAGTCCCTCGTCGAGCACTGGCGGTGGGACGCGGTCTTCATCATCCTCTTCGTCTTTCTCCTCTCGTGCCGGTACATCACGCCCCAGGCGTCCTACGCCGAGAAGTTCATGGACCATGCGTTCCTCGCGTCGATCATGCGGACGCCGATCGTCCCCCCCCTGGACCCGTGGTTCGCCGGGGGCCGGCTCAACGTCTACTACTACTACGGCTCGTGGATCGTCGGCGTTCTCGGGATCGTGAGCACGATCGCCTCGCGAATCGTCTTCAACCTCGGCCTCCCGACGGTCTTCGCGCTCGCGGGGGTCAATCTCTACATGGTCGGCGACCTCCTCCTCTCGCGCTACCGCTGGGCCCCGCTCGCGATGCTCTTCCTTCCCAATCCGGCCTCCGTAGGCCTGTTCCTCGCGGGGCATCCTCTCTCGAAGGTCGCCTGGGACAGTACCAGGGTCATCACGAACACCATTAACGAGTATCCCCTCTTCTCGTTCATCTGGGGCGACCTCCACGCCCACGTGATCGGGATCTTCAACCAGACGTTCCTCATCGCGCTCCTCGTCTTCGCGCTGGTACGGTGGGCGGAGCTCGGCGAGCGGGCCCGCCTCGTCCTCGTGGGTCTTGTCGCGCTCTCGCTCGGCGCCATGCCCGGGATCAACACCTGGGACGTCCTCGTCTACGGGCCGCTGACGGTCCTTGTCGGGGTGATCCTCTGGTACCGGAGCCGCGACGAGGTCGGTCCACGGATCCGCGCGGTCCACCTCCTCGTCGGCGGGCCCGCCCTGGCGATCGCTCTCTACACCCCGTACTACCTCTCGTTCGCGTCCGCGGGGTTCAGGGGAGTCGGGATCGTGAGCGAGCCCTCGGACCCGGTCCAGTTCCTGCTGGTCCACGGGTTCCTCCTTGGCCTCGTCCTCGTCCTCTGCCTTCGCGACCTCTGGCACCACCCCTGGCTCATCGCGGTCGCGGTACCGTTCATGCTCGGCGGCTACACGGCTGCTGCAATCGCGGCCGTTCCCCTCGCAGTCCTCGTCCGCCGCCTCGTGGTCTCCCGGATCGAGCGTCCCGAGGAGCTCCTCGCGGCTCTGGGGATCGGCCTGGCACTCCTCTGCGAGTTCATCTACCTCAGGGACAATATGGGCGACCAGTACTACCGGATGAACTCGGTCTTCAAGTTTTACCTCATCTCCTGGATCCTGCTCGGGATCGGCACCTTCACCATGGCGGCACGGGCCGCCGACCACCCCTCGGTCACCGATCGGCTCGCGTCGGTCCCGCCCACGGTCCGGAAGGCCACGGCCGTGGTGGCGATCGCACTCGTCCTGATCGCGCCCTTCGCGGCGGCCGGGTCGTTCACGAGCCCGACCTATACGCTCGACGCGCTCGCGTTCCTCGACCGCGAGCACCCCGACGATGCCCAGGCCATCCGGTTCCTCCAGGGGCTCGAGGGCGAGCATGTCATCATCGAGGCCAAGGGGGACGACTTCTCGTACGCCGCACGGGTCTCGGCGATGACCGGTATCCCGGCCGTGATCGGCTGGACCTTCCACGAATACCTGTGGCGCAACGATTACGGCCCGATCACGGAGCGAACAAACGACGTCCGCGACGCCTACGAGGATCCGTCCGCGACCCACAGGGTCATGGAGAAGTACGGTGCCGACCTCATCTACGTGGGCGACCTCGAGCGCCAGACGTATCAGATCTCACTCCCAACGTCGGGAATAGAGCCTATCTACGATCAGCGGGGGGTCCAGATTTACCGGCGAACGGAGGCATAGGCGATGATCGGTCCTGGCGACCAGGTACTGTACGTGGCGAGCTGGCTCGCGATCCTCAAGCTGCTCCAGCTCTCGGTCTGGCCGGCACTCCGACCCCTGTTCGGCCGGCTCGCGTACCCGGCCGCGTACACGGTCTCGATCCTCCTCCTGCTCCTCGGATCGTTCTACCTCGGGCTCGTCCGCCTGCCCACCTGGTTCGCGATCGCGCCGTTCCTGGTCCTGCTCGGTGCGGGGATGGCGAAACGGTGGTACGGCCGGGCCGAGTGGGAGGGGGCCGCGAAGTGGGACCTCATCTTTCTCGTATTCTTCCTCTTCGTCCTCGAGCTCCGGTTCTTCAACCCGTACGTCTCGCACTACTCCGAGCAGTTCATGGACATGGCCTGGGTCGCCTCGATTATGAGAAACCCGGTCGTGACCCCGCTCGATCCATGGTTCGCGGGAGGCACGCTCAACATCTACTACTACCTCGGCCACTGGCTCATGGCCCAGCTGGGCCTGCTGGCCGGAGTGCCCGCCCGTGTCGCCTTCAACCTGATCCTGCCGACGGTCTTCGGCCTCTCTGCCGTGAACTGCTATCTGATCGGCCACCTCCTCCTCGATCGCTACCGCTGGCTCCCTGTCGGCCTGCTCGTCCTGGTCAACCCGACGGCCATCGTTGCGCTTGCGTCGGGTGCCGTGCTCGTCCCCGCGCTCGACACGTCGCGCCATGCGATCGCGTACGGCCTGACCGAGTACCCGTTCTTCTCGGCGATCCTCGGCGACCCCCACGCGCTCGTGATGAGCATGCCCAACCAGCTCTTCCTGATCACGCTGCTGGCTATTGCCTGGACACGCTGGGCCGGGCTCTCGTCCCGGCAGCGATGGACATTGATGGGCATCTCGGCGCTCTCGCTCGGCGCGATGCCCGGAATCAACTCCTGGGACGTCCTGGTCTACGGCCCACTCGTGGTCGTCGTGGGCCTCCTGCTCTGGCGTCGTTCCCTGCCCGAGAGCGGCGGTGCCGCGCGGCAGGCGCTGCTCTACTCCGTCGTCGTCCCCGCGGGCGGGCTCGGGCTCTACCTCCCGTACCTCGTCTCGATCAAGCCCGGCTCCGTGCACGGGGTGCTCCCCGTCCTGGCACCGTCCGAGCCGATCTCGTTCCTCCTGACACACGGGTTCTTCTTCGCCGTGATCGCCGTCGCGATCGCTCCGCAGCTGCGGCGGCCGTACCTCCTCCTTGTCGCGGCCCCGTTCATCTACCTGGGCTACTTCTCGGCGGCGATAGCGGCTGTCCTGCTCGCGTACATGCTGGTCCGGCGGACGGGCCGCTTCGAGGACCTCATGGTCATCGTCGGGCTCGGGCTGATCCTCTTCGTCGAGCTCCTCTACTTCCGCGAGATCTTCGACAACGAGTACTTCCGCACGAACACGATGCACAAGATCTACTACATGGCCTGGCTCCTGCTTGGAGTCGGCTGCGCCGGGCTCATTGGCCGCTGGCTCGGCGGACAGCCCCGCCCGCTTCTCGCGGCGCCCGGCGCGAGGAGCGCGGTAGCGGTGATCGCCATCGCGGGTCTCCTCGCGTTTCCGATCGTCTTCCAGCCCGATGTCGGGCGCGATCTCCTCGGCATCGAGTTCGGCGGCGGCGATCGCACCCTCGACGGGCTCGCCTACCTCGATCTCGTGCACCCCGGGGACGCGGAGGCGATCCGGTTCCTCGACACCTACCCCGGCGCCGGGGGGATCGTCGAGGCCGTCGGCGACGACTACAGCTACGGGGCGCCCATCTCCTCGTTCACCGGCATCCCGACGATCATCGGCAAGCGATCCCACGAGCTTCAGTGGCGGACCAACGACGACGGCTGGTGGTGGACGCGGATCCCCGATGTCGAGCGCATCTACGAGGAGCCGGGCCGGACGGTCCAGCTGATGCGTCAGTACGGGTGCGAGCTCCTGTACGTGGGCGACATTGAGCGGCAGAAGTACGACGTCAACCTGCCGACATCCGGGCTCGAGCGGATCTACGACCGCGACGGCGTGCAGATCTATCGGCTCCCGACTGCGCCGTAATCGCGCAAAAGCGAAGAATCTGGCACGAATCGGCGCGATTGTCCTCGTTTTCCGCCCGATTTACAAACCTTTATGACCGCTCGGCGGAAACACATATGGACCCATCCTCACTTGCTGATGAGTGATGAAGGAACTACGCAATCCTGAATGAGGTAAGTCATGGCGAAAGGATATGTCCGATACGAGGCTCCCGAGGAGATCCAGAACAAGGCGCTCGAAGCACTTGAACTGGCCCGGGATACCGGCAAGATCAAGAAGGGAGCGAACGAAGCGACCAAGGCCATCGAGCGGTCCACGGCCCAGCTCGTGCTGATCGGCGGCGACGTCGAGCCCGAGGAGATCGTGATGCATCTCGCCCCGCTCTGCGACGAGAAGCAGATCCCGTACATCTTCGTGAACCGGCAGAACGACATCGGCGCGGCGTCCGGCCTCGAGGTGGGGTCGACCGCCGCCGCGATCGTCAAGCCCGGCAAGGCCAAGGAGATCGTGGACGAGCTCGGCGGTCAGATCGCGGCGCTCCGCGGGTGACGTGAATGGCTGACGAGGGAACGCCGGCAGAGGTCGTCGAGGTTATCGGCAGTACCGGTATGCACGGCGAGGCGATGCAGGTCAAGGCCCGGGTCCTCGAGGGGAACAACAAGGGCCGCATCATCACGAGGAACACCGTGGGGCCGATCCGTGAGGGCGACATCCTGATGCTCCTTGAGACCGAGCGCGAGGCGAAGAAACTGTCGCGGAGATAGGGACATGGTCGATTCGTTTACCTGCTCGTTCTGCGGCAACGCGATGGAGCCCGGCACGGGCAAGATGTTCGTCAAGCGGGACGGCACGATCTTCTACTTCTGCTCGACGAAGTGCCAGAACAACCAGCGGCTCGGGCGTGTCCCGCGGCGCGTGGCCTGGACCAAGGCGGGCCGCCGCGCGCTCGGCAAGGAGTAGGCATGGACCGGACCTTCGTGATGGTCAAGCCCGACGGAGTCCAGCGCGGCCTCGTCGGCGAGATCATCGGCCGGCTCGAGCGAAAGGGTCTCAAGCTGGTCGCGGCCCGGCTCGAACGCCTCCCGGAGGAACGCGTTGACCGGCACTACGCCGAGCACCTCTCGAAGCCCTTCTACCCGGGCCTCAAGCAGTACATCATGTCCGGCCCCTGCCTGCTCATGGTGGTCGAGGGCAAGGACGCGGCACGGACGGTGCGAACCCTGACCGGCGCCACGAACCCGCTCGAGGCGGCTCCCGGTACGATCCGCGGCGACTTCGGCCTCGAGATCGGCAGGAACGTGATCCACGCGGCCGACTCCCCCGAGTCGGCGGCACGCGAGATGGGGATCCACTTCCCCGACGGCGTGGTCGAGTACGACCGGATCGATGCCCCGGTCCTCTACGAGTAATCCTTTTTCGGCCGATCGGCGCTCCTAAATAGCTCCGCCTCGCACCTGTGAGTGCATGACGAAGGCGCTGCTTCTCGTCGCGGTGCTCGCGCTCGCCCTCGCGGCTGCGGGATGCACCGGGACAGGCCCCGGAACCACCACGCCCACGCCCGGGACGCCGGGCACCGCGGACGAATCGGTGAACGAGACCCTCCGCACATTCGCGGCCGGCGCGCAGGAGATCCTCGACGGCGTCGATGCGAACGTATCGTCGACGGCGTCCGCCCTCGCCACGACGGGCCTCGCGGGCCCCGGCGCCGACGCCGTGCTGCTGAACCTCTCCAGGTCGGGCAATTACTCGATCGACGCGGTCACGTTCGACACGAACGGTACGATCCTCTCGGCGATGCCGGAGGATTTCCAGTTCGCGATCGGGGCGAACATCAACGGCTCGTCGAACATCCAGTCCGCGCTGAACGGCACGCCGGGACTGAGCGAGCTGATCAACCTGGTCGAGGGCTTCCGCGGCGTCGCGCTCGCGTATCCCGTCTGGAACGCCGGAGAGATAGCGGGCGGCGTCTCGCTCACGCTGCGTCCCGAGCGATTACTCGCCGTCCCGGCCCTCGAGGCGCTCGGCACCACCTCCCACGCGCTCTCGGCCGTCCAGACGGATGGCACGATCCTCATGGACGTGAACCCGGGGCTGATCGGCTCGTCCATCCTCAACGAGACCCAGTACGGCGACGCGACCGACCTCGCCGGGATCGCGCGCCGGATCGTCTCGTCCCCGTCCGGTTTCGAGCGGTACCAGGCGAACGGGACGGCTCGCGCCGTAACCTGGGAGACGGTGGGACTCCACGATACCGAGTGGCGGCTCATCGTCAACGAGAGGCGGTAGCGACACCCGTTCCAGCATTCAAGGGAAGGGGACTACAACAGGATTTCCCTCTCCCGATGCTGTCCGCCGAGACGGATCCGCCCTCTTTTTATGATGGTCTCCCGCACTTCAGAGTATGAAGGCCGCTGTCTTCCTCGGCGTCGCGCTTGCCATGGCAGTTGCCGCCGCCGGCTGCACGGGGACGGGCCCGGAGGGCGTGCTCCCGAATGACACGCGCGTCGCGGACGGAGGAGCGAGGGAGACCCTGACGCTCTTCTCAGCCGCTACTCAGACACTCCTGGACGAGACCAGCGCGAACGTCTCACGGGCCGCCGTCGAGCTCGGTCGAACCGGTCTCGCAGGATCCGCAGCAGATGCCGTCCTCGCGAACCTATCGGGATCGGCGGTCTTCGTGATCGATGCGATAACGTACAACGCCGAAGGTCGTGTCGTGGCTGCAGCACCGGACGGGTCTGCATCCCTTGTCGGGGCGAATCTCATGGGTCCGACGACCCCGCCTGATTTTTACAAGGACGCGTATCTGGGGCCCTACGGCCGGCTGGCGGAAGGCTTCGAAGGCGTTGCGCTCGGATACCCTGTGGCGGACGCAAACGGTACGGCCATAGGCGGCGTCTCGGTCGCGATGAGACCCGAACTCCTCCTGGAAGGGCCGGCCCATGACGCCCGCATGGGGCGTCCGCTCTCGCTCTTCGCCGTGCAGCCGGACGGCATTATCGTCTACGCCGACGACCTGGCGCTGGTCGGCCGGCAGGCGAGTCAGCCCGGTTCGGGTATCGCCGGCCTCGCGTCCGAGATCGTGGGGAGACCGTCGGGAGCTTCCTCGCACCGCCCGGCGAACAGCGGGGCGGACCGGGTCGTGGCATGGGAGACCGTGGGGCTCCACGGCACGGAGTGGCGGGTCGTCGTGGTCCAGCGATAACCGCCCGGCGGGGCGGCGGGTTGATAGCGCCGGCCGTCACCAGTACTGGGCAATGGCGGTTCGCGAACTGGTCCGGTGCCGGGGCCACCCCCTCGTCTCTGCCCGGCACCCGACGACCTTCGAGCTGACGATGGAGCCGCACCTCACCACGGCAGGAGACTGCATCATCGGCGTCTGCGCGGACAGGGGTGCTGCGGACCTGTCGGACGAGTTCCGCGCTGCCCTGCGGCGGGACGGATCCGTGCTCGTGACCATCCTCCGCTGCGGCGACCTGAACGTCACGATCCGTTCGGAGGGGCACCGTGACCTGGTGCTCGACCATCCCACGGACCTCGTCTGGCGCCGCTCGGACCACGTCTGCGGCCGGACGATCGGGATCCGCTCGGACCACGTGGCGCGGACCCTGCCGCGCGAGCTCGTCGCGCGAATCGCCACGGGGGCAGATCTCGAGGCCGAGCTCGTCGTCCTCTAGTCCCGGCCGAGCTCGCAGATCTTCATCTCGGCCGTTGTCAGCAGCTCCTCGCACAGGCGTACCAGGATAGCGCCGCGCTCGTAGAGCTGGATGCACTCGTCAAGTCCGGTCCTGTCGTCCTCGAGCTGCCGGACCACGTCGCGGAGCTCGGTCACGAGTTCTTCATACGTCTTCGTCATCGCATACCTCCTCCACGCGCAGCCGGGCACGCCCGCGTCCGAAGCGCGCCGTGACCAGTGCCCCCTGCTCGAGCACGCCGGCGGCCCTGACCAGGCTCCCGTTGCGCTCGACCAGCGCGTATCCCCGCGCGAGAGGCGCGAACGGTGACCGGGCCCGGACCACGGCCGCAAGCCCCGATAGCTCGGAACGCCTGCGCTCGAGGGCACGGTCGCGCCCCCGGGCCAGGCGCCCATCGAGTTCGGCCAGCTCCTCGCGGCGCCGGTCGATCCGGAACGCGAGCCGACCGGGGCGGAGGCGGTCGCGCAGTTCGCGCACCTCGTCATCGGCGCGCTCCCACCGATCGTGCAGGAGATCGGCGAGGTGGCGACGGGCCTGGCGGAGCTCCTCGAGGAGGACAGCCCGGTCGGGCGCGACCAGCTCGGCCGCGGCCGACGGCGTGGGCGCCCGGAGGTCGGCCGCGAGATCGCAGAGGGTGACATCCACCTCGTGCCCGACGGCTGAGACGATCGGCGTTGTGCAGGCGACGACCGCCCGGACGACCTCCGGGTGGTTGAAGGCGTAGAGATCCTCGAAGGCCCCGCCCCCCCGCGCGACGATGATCACGTCGACCCGCCCGTCGATCCGCCGGATGGCCGCCGCGATCTCGAGCTCCGCGCCGTCGCCCTGGACGGCCGTCGGCGAGAGGACGAGCTCGACCGGGAACCGGCGCGTGAGCACGTTCACGATATCGTGCAGCACCGCGCCCGTGGGGGAGGTCACGACCCCGATGCGAGCGGGGTATCGTGGAAGGTCCTTCTTCCGGAACTCCTGGAAGCACCCCTCTGCCCCCAGATCGCACCGCCACCGCTCGACCTGGATGAACTTCTCGCCGATGCCGGCCTGCTCCGCCTCTCGCACGTAGAACTGGTACCGACCCCCGGCCGCGTAGTGAGCGACCGAGCCGAACGCGATCACGGTCTGCCCGTCCTCGAGCCCATGCCTGAGCCGCTGCGCGTCGCGCCGCCAGATCACACACGGGATAACGGCATTCTCGCCATCGCGCTCCTCCGAGAGCGAGAAGTAACAGTGGCCCGAGGCATGGCGGCGGAAGTTGGTGACCTCGCCCCGTACGAAGCACTCGATCAGGCGCTCGTCGAGCAGGAGATCGTCGATGATGGCCGCGAGCTCGCCGACCTCGAGCACGTGGCGGCGAGGCGCTGCCGGGCCGGGCTCGTCCGGCTCGGGGTCCGAGCCCCATTCCTCCGAGAAGAGGCTCCGCTGGGCCCGATCCATTGATCTTCTTTATTCCCGGGCTCACGTATAGGTATGGTTCGCTGCTCTGCCTCGACCATGTTCTTTCACGAGTACCCGGTCGAGACGATCATGGGTCACGCGGAGGCGGCCACGCTCGACGCGATCGAGTTCTGGCTCGAGACCCCGCACTTCTGGCTCCGGGGTATGCCCGAGGCGGAGCTCTCGAGCGCGCTCGCCGCGCACCCAGGCCTGCAGCTCGCGTCTATCCACGCGCCGATCCTGGACCTCAACCCATGCTCGATCAACCCGCGCGTGGCCGACGCCTCAGTGGCATACGCCATCGAGGCCGTTGCCTTCGCCGAGCGGCATGGTGTCGAGGTAGTCACCGTACACCCGGGACGCCGAACAGCGAAACGACCGCCCAGCCCCGACGACTACCGGCGGTTCGACCGGCTGATCGCGGCCCTTCGCGACGCGGCCTCAGGGGCGGGGGTGCGGGTCGCGATCGAGAACATGGAGCGCAGGGTCAACAACTTCCTCTCCTCGCCGGACCTCGTCCGGCGACTGCTCGACCGCGAGGACTGGCTCTGGTTCACCCTCGACGTCTCGCACGCGATGGGAACGTCGCTCGACGAGGTGGGCTCGTTCATGGAACAGTGCGGTGACCGGCTCGCGAACGTCCACCTCTCGCGGGCGAGCGACGGCCTGATGCACCTTGCGCTCTCGGGCCACCCCGACGGCCGCGCGGTTCTCGAGATGCTCCGTGACACGAGGTACGACGGACCGATCACGCTCGAACTCGAGGACCTCCGGCTCGACCGCACGTACACTGCCGGCGAGAAGGTGGCGCTCCTGGCCTCCGAGTGTGCGTTCATACGCTCGGTCACTGGATGACCGGCGATTGCGCTAAATTTATACAGCGACGCCGCGATTAGGTACTGCATCACCCTTATAAACAGCGGGTGTCAGAGCCGGTCTGGGCCGGCGTGAACCAGATGGTACAGCTCGATCTTCTCTCCGCCGCGTTTCTCGGGATCTGCATCCTTCTCGCGGCGTTCTTCGCCAGTGCCGAGGTCGCGTTGATCTCGGTCTCCCGGGCTCGTGTCCGGACGCTCGTCAACGACAACCGCCGCGGGGCCGGGGCACTCGCCGAGCTCCGGGCCGAACCCGACCGGATCCTGATCACGACGATGATCGGGACGACCCTCGTCTGCGTGGCCGCTGCCGCGCTCGCGACCGATCTCGCCATCACCGGGCGCGGCGAGGGCGGGGTGCCCCTGACGATCGCCGGAACGGCAGTGGCCCTGGTGGTGGTCGGCCAGATCATCCCCATGATAGCGACGGCTCGATTCCTCGACCGGGTGGCGCTCCTCTCCGCGGCGCCCGTTCTGCTGCTCTCCCGCGGCGTCTCCCCCGTGATCCGGCTCTTCAACCATCTCTCGCGCACGTTCGGGTCGGCTGAAACCAACGGCGAACCGACCATAACCGAGGACGAGATCCGCGAATGGATCGATGTCGGCAAGGAGGAGGGAACGATCGAGCATGGCGAGCAGGTGATGCTTTACAATGTGCTCGACTTCGGGGAGACGACCGCCCGCGAGGTGATGACCCCGCGCATGGATGTCACCATGATCGAGGACACGACCTCCCTCGAGTCGGCCCTGACCGTCTTCCACGAGACGAGCTTCTCGCGCCTGCCCGTCTACCATGAGCGGGTCGACACCCTGATCGGGGTCCTCAACATCAAGGACGTCTATGCCGCCGTCGTCTCGCGGACGCCCGGCGTGCGGATCGCGGACCTGATCTACGATCCGTACTTCGTGCCCGAGACCAAGAAGATCGACGACCTGCTCCGCGAGCTCCAGGTCCGCAAGGTTCCCATGGCGATGGTCATGGACGAATATGGCGGGTTCGTCGGGATCGTCACGATCGAGGACATCCTCGAGGAGCTCGTCGGCGACATCATGGACGAGTTCGACGAGGAGTCGTCGCAGATCGAGCCAGCCGGCGAAGGAGTCTACCTTGTCGACGCTTCGGTCCGGGTCGAGGACCTGAACGAGCGGATCGGTATCGAACTGCCGACGAGCGGCGCGTACGAGACCGTCGGCGGGCTGCTGATCAGCCAGCTCGGCCACATTCCCCACCCGGGCGAGACGATCGCGCTCGAAGATCCGGGAGTGACCCTCGTCGTGATGCAGATGCGCGGAAACAGGATCGTCCGGGTCAAGCTGATACTACCCCTGCTCGAGGGTCAGAACCGTTAAGCCGGGCCGTTCAGAGTACATGGGCATGATGCGGTGCGCGGTCCTCGCGTCGGGGCGTGGGAGCGACTTCCAGGCGATCTGCGACGCTGTCGCGGCCGGCACCTGCCCGGTCGAGCTGGTGCGGCTCATCACGGACAACCCGGCCGCTCCTGCCATCGCCCGCGCCGAGAGGGCCGGCGTCCCGGTGACGCTCGTTGACTGGGGCTCCTTTGCCGACCGTGACGCCTACGAGGCAGCCCTCCGCGAGGCGATGGCGGCCTCGGGGGCCGAGCTCTTCGTGCTCGCGGGGTACATGCGCCTGCTCTCGCCCGGGACCGTCAGAGCGTTTCCCGACAGGATGATCAATATCCATCCGGCCCTCCTTCCTGCGTTTCCGGGGCTGCGGGCGGTAGCGCAGGCCATCGATCACGGCGTCAGGTTCTCAGGCTGCACAGTCCATTTCGTGAACGAGGAGATGGACGCCGGCCCCATCATCCTTCAGGCATGTGTGCCCGTACTTGATGAAGACGATACCGAGACGCTCGCGGAGAGGATACTGGTAGAGGAGCACCGGATCCTCCCCGAGGCGATCCGGCTCTACGCCGAGGGACGGCTCGTGCGGAACGGCCGGCGCGTCCGAATCCTTCCGCGGGGACCCGACGCGTGACGCCGGGAGGCGGGGGCCGGGAGAGGTGCGACAGTGACAGCGAAAGGGCAGCAGCAGAGGCAGGCGAAACGTATCGCGGCCGAGCGGATCCGTCACCTCTTCGAGACGGCGGACCGGTTCTACTCGGTGAACCCGGAGTGGAGCAACCGTTGTGTCGATGTGGCCCGCGCGATCGCGATGCGCCATCGACTCCGGCTCGAACGAGAGCAGCGCCGCTCCTTCTGCCATGCCTGCCACGCCTTCCTCAGGCCGGGATCGAACGCGCGCGTGCGGGTGCGGGACGATCATGTCGTGGTGACGTGCCTCGCCTGCGGCAACCGGATGCGCTACGGAACCAGACGGTATGAGCGACGACAACCGGATGCAGGGCCTGAAGCCGACCTGCTGGATCGGCAAGCGGGGGATCACCGACGCGATGCTCGAGGAGATCGTCCGCCAGGTGAAGGACCGAAAGGTGATCAAGGTCAAGTGGCTCCGCCATGCCGAGGTGGACCCACAGGCCATCGCTGACGCAACGGGGACCGATCTCGTCGAGGTCCGCGGGCATACCCTGGTCCTCCGGGAGCGACGGCGCTGACCCTGCAACGCTCGAAATGCATAAAAACCCTCCTTACCTATACGTAAAGACTGTTGCGTGCAGACGTATTGACAGTGAGGAGACCAGATGACAACGGTATATGATGTTCCGGCAGATCGGCTGATCCCGCGAGTCGCGACGGAACTGAAAGCACGGCCCGAGCTGGCGCCGCCCGCGTGGGCGGAGTTCGCCAAGACGGGCGTGCACAAGGAGATGCCCCCGGAGGACCCCGACTGGTGGTTCACGCGGGCGGCGGCGGTACTCCGCCGGGTCTACATCGACGGCCCTGTGGGAGTCCAGCGCATGCGCACCTTCTACGGCGGGCGCAAGAACCGCGGCGCGCGGCCCAACGCCTTCCGGAAGGGTTCGGGCTCCATCATCCGCGAGCAGCTCCAGCAGCTCGAGGCGGCGGGGCTCGTCCTGAAGCGGAAGGAGGGCGGTCGAACCGTCTCGCCGGCGGGGATGGCGTTCATGGACCGCATCGCGCACGAAGTGACGACCGCCTCGCCGCCGCAGGGAGCGTAACGCGGGAGTAATCATGGCGGACGACGAGCTCGCGGAGATCCGGCGGCGGCGGGCGGCGGAGCTCCAGAACCAGGCGATGGAACAGCAGCTCGCAGATGAGGAGCGCGAACGCGCCCGAACCGCCGTGCAGATGGCCCTCATGGAGATCCTGGAGCCCGAGGCGCGCGAGCGGCTCAACACCATTCGTCTCACCCGGCCCGAGTTCGCGGCCGGGGTCGAGCAGCAGCTGATCCTGCTCGCGCGCCAGGGCCGGATCCGGCAGAAGATAACGGACGAGCAGCTCAAAGGGCTCCTTGCGCAACTGGTCCCGGCAAAGCGGGACTTCAATATCATCCGCAAGTGACGGTTGTGGATGCGCTGTCGCCGGTACGGACGGACCCGGCGTGTCATGGCACCGCGGTCCCGATTCGTGGGTACCGGCTGCCATGCGAGTGGGAGAAGTGGAGGAATAGAGATGTCGAGAGCAACGAAAGGGTTCAAGATTCGCCTCGGTAAGGCGACGCAACAGAACCGGAGGGTTCCGGCCTGGGTTATGGTCAGGACCAAGCGCAACGTGGTCAGTCACCCCAAGCGGCGCACGTGGCGCCGCAGCAACCTGAAGGTGTGATCATGGTCGAGAAGATGAACGAGCAGATCTACGTGATCCCGCTCCGCGACACCCGGCGCGCACCGCGGTGGCGGCGGGCGAATACGGCGATCAAGGACATCCGGTCCTTCCTCGTCCGCCACATGAAGAGCGAGGACGTCAAGCTCGACACATCGATCAACGAGAAGGTCTGGGAACGGGGCTCGGAGAAGCCGCCGCGCAGGATCCGCGTCCGGGCGATGAAGTTCGAGGACGGCGAGGTCCAGGCCGAACTCGCCAAGGAGTAAGATGGAGCGAACGACGGCCTTCGGCGGCGATCCGCACATCGGGATCTTCTGCCGCGTGCTCGAGGAGATCGCGATCGTCCCGCCGGAAGCGCCGGACGAGTTCTGCGCCGCGCTGAAAGGAGCGCTCGGTGTCGACCTGGTCCGGACCACGATACAGGGCAGCTCGATCGTCGGCTCCCTCGTCGCCGGCAACAGCCGGGCCGTCGTGGTTAGCGGGCTTGCAACCCGCGATGAGGTGCAGGTGCTCGAGGAGTATCGCGAGGTCTACCGTCTCGAAGGGGGGATGAACGCGGCTGGGAACGTGATCCTGGCAAACGACGGGTTCGCAGCCGTCCACCCCGAGATGGAGCCGGACGTGGTCACCGAGATCCAGAGCCACCTCGGGGTCGAGGTGACCCGTCTCACGCTCGGCGGTGTCAAGACCGTGGGGATGGCCGGGTACGCGACCAACCGGGGCGTGCTCGTTCACGCGCGGGCGACGCCGAAGGAGATCGGGCGGCTCGAGGCCCTGACCGACCTGCCGATTGGAACGGGGTCGGTCAACATGGGCACCGGGCTCGTCGGCACGGGCCTGCTGGCCAACTCCCGCGGGTTTCTCGCGGGGATCGAGACGAGCGGGTTCGAACTCGGTCGCATGGCGGACGTATTCGGATTTGTCGAGGGAATATAATGCAGCAGTACGAGATCACAGGCACCTTCCGGTGCGGAAACGAGTGGCGGCCGTATACCAAGACGGTCGCCGCGCCGAACGAGGCGCAGGCAGCCGAACGGATCATGACGGCCATCGGCTCCAAGCACCGACTGAAGCGAATGTATATCAAGGTTGACGGGATCACGCCTCTCAGTGGTGAATGAGGTGGAGCGCGAAGTCCAGGTGCTGCAGCACTACCTGAACGAGTACGGCCAGCAGATGGAGGTGCTCTCCCAGCAGCTCCGGGTTATCGAGAGCGGGCGGGCGGAGGCGGCGGCGGCCATCGAGGCCCTGGACGCCGTTGCCGCGTCCGAGGACGGGACGATCCTGATGCCAGTCGGCGGCGGGGCATCGCTCCGGGTCCGGATTCTCGAGCCGGAGCGGGTCCTGCTCAGCATCGGCGCCAGCGTGATCGTCGAGCGACAGAACGCCGAGGCGAAGGCCTTCCTCGAGGACCGCATGCTCGAGATGGAGGCGTCGGCAAAGCGGCTCGCCGAGACTCTCGGGAAGATTCAGGGCCAGGCGAACGAGGTGGCGCGCCGGCTCGACCAGATCTACCTTGCCGTCCAGCAGGGACAGGCTCCGCCACCAGTCACGACCGGTTAGACCATGTTCGAGGGGCTTAAGGGGAAGCTCGCGGGTGTACGATCCCGCCTCGGCGGCGTGATCAGCGAGAACGCCGAGGAGATCCCGGCTCCGACCGAACCCCAGGCCCCGATCGGCGTGCCCCCTGCCGAGCCTCCCGTTACGCCCGCGCCACTGGTGCCACCCGCCGAGGAGGCGCCTCCACCGTCCGTGCATTCGTCCGTTTCCCCCGGTGAGACCGAGGAGGTCTCCCCCGAACCCTCGAAGCGTCCCTGGACGGGTATCTTCCGTCGCGGAAAGGACGACCGGCTGGACGTCCCATCTCCGGCCGACCCGGGGGCATCCATCGATGTGACCGACGAACCGGTCGAGGAGCGGGCGAAGGCGGGTGTTCTCACGAAGCTGAAGGTCCTCGTGACCGAGCGTGAGCTCCTCCTCAAGGACGACGACGTCCGAGAGGTACTCGACGAGCTCGAGATCGTCCTGCTCGAGAACGATGTCGCCCTGCCCGTGACCGAGGAGATCATCGACCACGTCCGCCGTGACCTGGTGGGCCGGCACAGGAAGTTCCGCGAGTCGCCCGACGAGATCGTGATCGAGACCCTCCGCGATGCTCTCCTCGAGGTGCTCGGCGAGGGATTCGACCTGCCGGGATACATCCGGGGTCACGAGCGACCCGTTCGGATCCTCTTCACAGGCGTCAACGGCACCGGCAAGACCACGACCGTGGCGAAGGTCGGGGCGTACCTGAAACGCGAGGGGTTCTCGGTCGTGATCGCGGCTGGCGACACCTTCCGCGCGGGGGCGATCGAACAGATCGACATCCATGCGGAGCGGCTCGGTATTCGCGTCATCCAGCACAAGCAGGGAGGCGACCCTTCTGCCGTGATCTACGACGCGGTCGAGTACGCGCGGGCACACGGCCTCGACGTCGTCCTCGCGGACACGGCAGGCCGTTTCCACAACAAGCAGAACCTGATGAACCAGCTCGGAAAGATACGGCGGGTCATGAAACCCGACCTCGTCTTCTACGTGGACGAGGCGATCGCGGGGAACGACGCGGTGGTCCGCGCCGAGGAGTTCGACAAGACCGTCGGCGCGGATGGGATCGTGCTGACCAAGGCCGACATGGACCCCAAGGGAGGGGCCGCGATCTCGATAGCGCACACGATCGGCAAACCGCTCGTCTTCCTCGGCACCGGGCAGGGGTACGACGATCTCGAGGCGTTCATGCCCGCGGGGATGGTCGCCGATCTCCTCGGCGCGGCGGAGGCCTGAGCATGGTCCTCGACCGGCTCGGCACCTCGCTCAAGGACGCCCTGAAGAAGCTCGCGGGCAAGACCGTTGTGGACCGCGCGGCGGTCGAGGAGCTGGTCAAGGACCTCCAGCGGGCCCTGATCCAGGCCGACGTCAACGTCAAGCTCGTGATGCGCCTGTCGCAATCGATCAAGACCCGCGCGCTCGAGGAGGAGCCGGCGAAGGGCATGAGCGTCCGCGAGCACGTCCTCCGGATCGTCTACCAGGAGCTCGTCGACCTGATGGGGCCATCGACCGAGGTGGCGCTCGGCCCGCAGACGATCCTGATGGCCGGGCTCCAGGGTTCGGGCAAGACGACGACGACCGCGAAGCTCGCCCGGTTCTTCCAACGCAAGGGACTCCGCGTCGCCGTGATCGGGGCCGACACCTTCCGGCCCGGGGCGTTCCAGCAGCTCGCTACCCTCTGCCAGCGGATCAACGTTCCCTGCATCGGAGACCCGAACGAGAAGGACGCCCGCCGTGTCGTCCGCGAGGGGCTCGCCAAGGCGCGCTCGGCCGAGGTCGTGATCATCGACACCCAGGGGCGGCACGGTCTCGAGGACGACCTGATCCAGGAGATCATCGACCTCAACGAGATCTCGCGCGCTACCCACCGCTGGATCGTGATCGACGCCGCGCTGGGCCAGCAGGCGCAGGATCAGGCACGCCGCTTCCACGACGCGATCGCCATCGACGGCGTGATCATCACCAAGATGGACGGGACCGCGAAGGGCGGAGGGGCGCTCTCGGCCGTCGCAGAGACGGGCGCGGGGATCGTCTTCATCGGCGCGGGCGAGACGAGCGACGATCTCGAGCGGTTCGAGCCCGACGGTTTCATCTCGCGCCTGCTCGGGATGGGGGACCTCAAGTCCCTGGTTGAGCGCGCCGAGGAGGCGATGTCCGAGTCGGCGGATCTCGACGTCAACGCGGTCCTCCGCGGCAAGTTCACGCTCCGGGACATGTACAAGCAGCTCGAGGCCGTGAACCGGATGGGCCCGCTGAAACAGATCATGTCCATGCTCCCGCTCGGTTCGATGGAGATCCCGGAAGGCGTCTACGAGGTGACCGGGACCAAGATGGTCCGGTACCGGATTATCATGGACTCCATGACCACGCTCGAACTCGACGACCCCTCGACCATCAACTCGTCGCGCGTGCAGCGGATCGCGATGGGCTCCGGGGCACCGATCGAGGAGGTCAGGGAACTCCTCCGCTATCACAAGACGATGCAGCGGGCGCTCAAGGGATTCCGCGGGGCTGCGGGAGGACGGATGGACATGCAGCGGATCATGAAGCGGTTCTCGGGAAAGCAGTAAGATGCCCGTCATCGCCATGATCGGCCACCGCGCCAGGACCGACGGGTCCTGGTCCCTCAACGACATGCCCGGCGGTGCCGGCCGGATGGACGTCCTCTGCCGCGCGGTCACGGCCTCGTTCTTCCTCTCGCACGACCTCCGTCGCGACGTCGTCTGCTACCTGGTCCTCCGGGGTGAACCCGGGCCCGAGAAGACGGTCCGTATCGAGGGAGACCGGGTGCGCTACCTGAATCCCGACGAGCGGTCGTCGGGATCCCTGATCCAGAAGGCACTCGCGCTGCCCTGCGAAAGCGAATTCTGCCGATCAACGAAGGGGATCTCTGTCCGCCAGGGCGGCCTTCCCCGCCTCCTTGAAGAGTTCAACTTCGCCCTTCTCGACGAGGGGGGTACCGACATCCGGAGCGCCGGCTCGCTGCCCGACGCCTTCCTCGTCTCGGACCATCTCAACCTCGATGAGGAGGAGAAGGAGCTCACGGTGGACCTCCCCCGCTTCTCGGTCGGCCCCCGGTCGCTCCACGGCGACCATGCGATCACCGTGCTCCTCAACGAGGTCGATCGGAGGTCCGCATGACCGTGAACGAGGAGGTCGAGGCGATCCTGGCCACCGGCGAGGTCTGCGACGCCTGCCTCGGACGGTTCTTTGGCAAGCGATCGCGCGGCCTCTCGAACGCGGAGCGGGGCCGCGCCCTCCGCATTGCCCGGGCGATCGAGCGGCACGAGCCGTTCGTGCCCCCCGAAGGCGGCTGTATCGTCTGCAGCGGCCTTCTCGACGACCTCGACCTCTGGGCCGATCGGGTCGTTGCTGCCCTCGAGGGGACCGAGTACGCCACCTTCCTGGTGGGGACACGGGTCCCTCCACTCCTCGCGGAGTGCGAGGAGATGGTCTGGTCGGACCTCTCGTTGACCCATGCCGAACCCATGAAGTCCGAGCTGAACCGGGAGGTCGGCAAGCGCGTCTCGGAACGGACGGGCCGGGAGGTCGACTTCTCGCACCCCGACGTGGTCGTGCTCCTCGACATCGCGAACGGCCGGGTCGATGTCCAGCGCTCGCCTCTCTTCATCTACGGCCGGTACTGCAAGTTCGAGCGCGGCATCCCGCAGACGCACTGGGACTGCCGGGCCTGCCGCGGCGCGGGGTGCGAGCGCTGCAACTT
>Ga0255341_1000400_pt1 | contig 74983 bp, 85 predicted proteins | sample wastewater_treat_8_FD_192418 | JGI IMG/M metagenome (GOLD analysis project Ga0255341, IMG submission 192418) | Wastewater microbial communities from Lulu Island WWTP, Vancouver, Canada - plant12 | ecosystem: Engineered > WWTP > Wastewater > Unclassified | place: Canada: Vancouver, British... | reverse complement strand
GGACAGAATGAAGAATTTAATACGTCAGGAAGTGGTTGCCGGCAATTTCTAAGCCAGTCCATCATTAAAACGAACATTTTTTATAGTGAATTATCATTCTCTGTATTGACAAAACGCTTCCTAAGGGTGGTCTGGTCAATGAAGTAGGAAATGCCCTGTATAAGAACGGGTACCGGATGAAAGTGTTTAATACCATCAATTTTACAAAATCAATGCATTATAATCCATTTGCCTATCTCCATTCTGAGAAGGATATTCTGAAACTGGTAACAACACTGATTGCCAACACAAAAGGGGAGAGCAAAGGCGGAGACGATTTCTGGCTGAAAGCAGAGACACTGCTTTACACCGCATTGATTGGGTATATCCATTATGAGGCTCCGGAAGAGGAGCAGAATTTTTCTACCCTGCTTGAAATGATCAACGCAATGGAAGTCCGGGAGGATGATGAGGAGTTCAAGAATCCGGTGGATCTGATGTTTGAGGAACTTGCAGAGCAGAACCCGGACCATTTCGCAGTAAGGCAGTATGCCAAGTACAAGCTGGCAGCCGGAAAAACAGCCAAGTCCATTCTGGTTTCCTGTGGAGCAAGACTGGCACCCTTTGATATCAAGGAACTCAGGGATCTGACAGCCTATGATGAGCTGGAGCTGGATACCCTGGGAGATGAGAAGACAGCGCTGTTTCTGATTATGTCAGATACGGATGGCACCTTCAATTTCCTGATTTCCATGATTTATACGCAGATGTTCAATCTCCTTTGTGAGAAAGCAGATGATGTGTATGGTGGAAGATTACCGGTACATGTGCGGTGCCTTATCGATGAGGCGGCTAATATCGGGCAGATTCCGAATCTGGAAAAGCTGGTTGCAACCATCCGAAGCAGGGAAATATCGGCATGCCTGGTATTGCAGGCAAAGTCACAGCTTAAGGCAATCTATAAGGATAATGCAGATACCATCATCGGAAATATGGATTCCCAGATTTTCCTTGGTGGTACCGAGCAGACAACCTTAAAAGACCTGAATGCAATTCTTGGAAAAGAGACCATCGATATGTACAATACCGGACAGTCGAAGGGTTCCCAGGAAAGCTACAGCATGAATTATCAGAAGCTGGGCAAGGATTTGATGACAATGGATGAACTGGCGGTCATGGACGGCTCGAAATGTATCGTGCAGGTCCGTGGTGTAAGGCCATTTCTGTCCGACAAGTATGATCTGACGCAGCATCCGAATTACAGGCTGACGGCAGATTATGACAAGAAGAACTATTTTGATGTGGTGAAATTCTTAAGCCACACACTGAAACTGAAAGCAGATGATGAATACGAAGTCATCGACTTAACAGAGTAATCAGCTCTTACCATCCGGCGATAAAGGCCGGAAGATAGGGGCTTTTTATTATGCCTGGAAACGGGCGATATGCGCGCATAGCCGGATGCCACTGCAGGGGATCCGGCACGTAACTGTAAACAGCCTCCATGGTCGGGGCAAAGGAATGAATATATCACGAAAAAAATATTTTGGAGGAACTGAAACATGGCATTTTTTCAGAGCGCAGTAGGAACATTACAGACACTTGTAATCGCACTTGGAGCAGGTCTTGGAATCTGGGGTGCAATCAATCTTATGGAAGGATATGGTAACGATAACCCGGGCGCAAAGTCCCAGGGAATGAAGCAGCTCATGGCCGGCGGCGGTGTGGCTCTTATCGGTACTACCCTTGTACCTTTACTTTCCGGTCTTTTCTAAGAGACAGCGTGGCAGGATCACGCAGAGAAAACTAAATAGCAGACAGCAGATCCGGTAGACCGGAGAAGTGGAGGTCTGTGCAGACACACGGGTCAGGGCAGAGTGCTCTGGCCCTTCATCAATCAAGAAAGAATATGGAGGATTTATATTATGGCATTTTTTCAGAGCGCAGTAGGAACATTACAGACACTCGTAATCGCACTTGGAGCAGGCCTTGGAATCTGGGGTGCAATCAATCTTATGGAAGGATACGGTAACGATAATCCCGGTGCAAAGTCCCAGGGAATGAAGCAGCTTATGGCCGGTGGCGGTGTTGCCCTTATCGGTACCACGCTTGTACCTTTGCTTTCCGGTTTGTTCTAAATCAGATTCTGGTTTTGGGGCAGGGAGAAACCCTGTCCCGGAGGAAAGGAGGAAATAATTGAACAGCATAATTCAGCAGATTACTGACTGGCTGAAAGGACTGCTTGTATCAGGTATCATGAATAATCTCACCAACACATTTTCCTCTGTGAATGACCAGGTGGGGCAGATTGCAACAGAGGTAGGACAGACTCCCAGCAGTTTTCTGCCGGCGGTATTCAATATGGTCAGGAACCTGTCAGAAACGGTAATCATGCCGATCGCGGGTATTCTTTTGACCTTCATAGCCTGCTATGAGCTGATACAGCTGATAATCAGTTATAACAATCTGGCAAGCTTTGAGACATGGTTTATCTTTAAGTGGATCTTTAAGACTTTTGTGGCAGTAGAGCTGATCACACACACCTTTGATATCACGATGGCGGTATTTGATGTATCGCAGAGCGTGGTAAGCCGAGCCGGAGGCATTATTCAGGGAAGCACGGCAATTGATGCAAGTACCCTTGCGACAATGCAGACCACACTGGAAGCAATGGATTTGGGACCACTGCTTGGGATATTCTTACAGTCGTTTGTTGTGCAGTTCCTTATGTATATACTGGCAGCAATCATTTTCGTCATCATCAACGGACGAATGGTGGAGATTTATCTTATGGTCAGCCTTGCACCGATTCCGTTTGCGACCTTTGGAAACAGGGAGCAGAGCATGATGGGACAGAATTATGTAAGAAGTTTGTTTGCACTTGGATTCCAGGGATTTCTGATCATGGTATGTGTGGGAATCTACGCAGTCCTGATTCAGTCGGTAGCATTTAACGCAGATATCATTGGCTCGCTATGGAGGGTTATGGGCTTCACCGTTTTGTTAGCCTTTACCCTGTTTAAGACGGGAGCAGTAGCAAAGAGCATACTTCATGCTCATTAAGGAGGAAGATTATGGCAGCATCTTATATCAGTGTCCCGAGGGACCTGACAAAAGTAAAAAGCAAGGTGATGTTCAATCTGACAAAAAGACAGCTGATCTGTTTTGGTCTGGCGGCTCTCATTGGAGTACCGTCCTTCTTTTTGCTCAAAACAGTAGTGAAAGTCAATACGGCAGTTATGGGGATGATGGTGATTATGATGCCATTCTTTTTCCTTGCCATGTATGAGAAGAACGGTCAGCCGCTGGAGGTCATTTTGAGTCACATGATACAGGCAATCTTTAAGAGGCCGAAGATACGTCCGTATATGACGGACAATTATTATGATGCGCTTTTGCGCCAGGCAAAAGCAGAAAAGGAGGTAGAAAACATTGTTCGATTTTCGCAAAAAGAAAAATCAGGAAAACAGAAAGTTCACAATGCCGGAAGGGCTGACCAGGGACGAGCAGAAAGCGGTAAAGGAAGCCATAAAAAAGGCCAGGAAAAATGATGGTACGCCAAGAACTGCACAGCAGAGCATACCGTTTAACAGGATGTTTCCGGATGGTATTTGCAGGGTTGGACTTGATTATTATACAAAGACCATCCAGTTTCAGGATATCAACTATCAGCTGGCACAGCAGGAGGACAAGACGGAGATCTTTGAGGAATGGTGTTCTTTCTTAAACTTTTTCGACAGTTCCATCAACTTTCAGTTATCCTTCAATAACATGGCAACGGATGTTTCTGATTTTGAGAAGAGCATTGCCATTGCACATAAGAAAGATGGATTTGATGATGTCCGGGATGAGTATTCAGAAGTGCTCCTGCATCAGATGGAGGCTGGCAATAACGGTCTTACCAAGACAAAATACTTAACCTTCGGAATTCATGCTGAATCCATGAAAACTGCAAAGCCGAGGCTCATTCATATTGAGACGGATATTCTCAATAACTTCAAAAGGCTGGGAGTAAGGGCAAAGACCTTAAACGGAAGTGAAAGACTGGAACTGATGCACAGACAGTTTCATATGGGAGATGATGCAAAATTCCATTTTGACTGGAAGTATCTGGCGGGATCCGGACTTTCCGTAAAGGATTTCATTGCACCGAGCAGCTTTGCTTTTCCAACCGGAAGATATTTTCAGATGGGAGACATGTATGGATGCATGAGTTTCTTATCCATCGATGCATCGGATATCAGCGACAGGCTGCTTGCAGATTTCCTTTCCATGGAATCCAGCCAGATTGTGACCATGCATATCAAGTCGGTAGACCAGAATGAGGCAATCAAGACCATCAAGCATACCATTACGGAGCTTGACCGAAGCAAGATCGAGGAGCAGAAAAAGGCAGTCAGGGCCGGTTATGATATGGATATCATTCCGTCCGACCTTGCAACCTATGGCAAGGATGCCAAGGCTCTGTTAAAGGAGCTGCAGTCACAGAATGAGAGAATGTTTCTTCTGACATTTCTTGTGATGAATACCGGAAGGACAAAGCAGGAGCTTGAAAACAATGTATTTCAGGCGGTTTCCATCGCACAGAAGCATAACTGCAATCTGGTCAGACTGGATTACCAGCAGGAGCAGGGGCTTATGAGTACATTGCCACTTGCCAGCAATCTGATTGAGATCCAGAGGGGGATGACCACATCCAGTACAGCGATTTTTGTTCCATTCACTACCCAGGAGTTATTTCAGAATGGAAAAGAGGCTTTGTATTATGGTCTGAATGCACTTTCCAACAACATGATCATGGTAGACAGAAAGAAGCTAAAAAACCCCAATGCCCTGATTCTTGGTACACCGGGTTCCGGTAAGTCCTTCAGTGCAAAGAGGGAAATTGCCAATGCGTTCCTTGTTACGGATGGGTAAGCCAGATTGAAAATCTGCTTATATCCATTGAGATGTACCGGCTCGAAGAGGAGAAGGCAATCAACCGTCTTGCGGAGGTACTGACAGCTTATGGTGTGGATGTAACCGAGGAACAGGTCAGAAGGGCTGATGCAGAGGAAATCAAAGAAAAGGTCAATGAGAGCAGAAGCAGGCAGGAGGAAGAGGACGAAGAGCAGGACGAAAAGGAAAAGTCCGGGCAGTATGCTCCGAAATGCACTCTCAGGGAACCTGTGTTGTAAGGAGGGATTGGAATGGCAGAAGAGATTCAGGAAGCGGTACAGATTATCCGTGTAGCCTATGATGGAATTGAGATTGCAATGAAGGTAGGCAGTGGCGGTATCAATGCCATGCAGAAGGCAATCGACTTTCTAAAGGGGATGCTTGATTATGAGAAGTCACTCGGTAGGACATCCATGCGAAAGCTTCTGATGAAGGGCGGCGACCTTCAGGTGCTGCAGTTTGAAACCAAAGATATGAAGAAGGTTGAGAAGATGGCTAAGAAATACGGGATTTTGTATTCGGTACTGCCGGATGCAAATAAGAAAGACGGACTCAGTGAGGTTATCTTTCATACGGAAGCAGTACCACGAGTGAATATGATGATACAGAAGTTAAGCTTTGGTCGTATCGCAACATTTGATGACTACTTAAAAAACGGGGATGAAAAGCAGCTCGGGAGACTGATGGATTTCCTCAAAAGTCAGAAAGTGGGAAACGAGAAAGTCCGCACTGAGGAAGGGGCGAGAGCCAGTGCAGCCATAGACGGTCTGATTGAAAAGGTCGGGCTGTTTGCTATGGAAAAGCAGAGTATCAGTGTGGACGCCGTACAGGAGAATTTCAGTATCAACCAGTCGCAGGCAGAGACCGTGTTAAAGCAGCTTGAAACGATTGGTGTTCTGGGGGAAAAGGATGAAGCCGGGGTGCATAAGGTAATCATGGACAAGGATGCTTTTATGAACCGTATCCGGGGATATCAGAACCTTGCGGAGAGAATGATGGCAGTATCAGCATCAAAGAACACAAATCTTTCGGATGTGACAATCAGTAAGAAGCTGATCGTGGAAGAGAATGACCATGCGGTTAAGACGAGAGTTCCGGGAACATGGGGAGAGAATGCATGTTATGTCTGGCTTAAGAAAGAGAATATCATGGATATTCACAGTGGAAAGACCATGCTGACCTTTATTGACAGCAGCAAGGATTACAAGCTGTATGATGCGGAAAACAGGGTCGTGGAGACAAAGAGCGGTGAGGAGCTGTACAGCCATTATGACAAAGTGGAGTCTTCCGTGCGTGAGAAGTATGAAAAGACGCAGGCAAAGGAAACACAGACTAAGACCGTGCAGAATAAAACCACCACAACCGTGAAGAAGAGGTAGTGCCTATGCAGACAAGTAAGAAGAAACCTTCCATGGTATTTTTGTTACTTGGTGCAATCCTTGCCGGGTATCTGGGATACCTGATTGGCGGAGCATGGGAGGAAGGTATGGATCTTATGGAATTTTTAGACAGGTTCAGTACCGTATGCGAAGCTCCCTTTGCGAATTATTTCAATGAGAATACAGTGAAAATGATAGCCATAGTTGTAGTTGTCTACGCTATGGCTGTTGTTATGTATTACACCAGTCAGAGAAACTATATGCCCGGCAGGGAATTTGGTACAGCCAAGTTGGAATCGCCTGCGAAGGTAAACAAGATTCTGATGGATAAGGATGAGAATTTCAACCGTATCTTGAGCCAGAATGTGAAGATGTCACTGGATTTCAGAAGGCTTAAGTTAAACGGAAACATTCTTATCTGTGGCGGTTCCGGTGCAGGTAAGACCTTCTATGAGGTAAAGCCGAATCTTATGCAGATGCCTCATAACTGTTCTTTTATCTGTACCGACCCGAAGGGAGAAATCCTAAGAAGCTGTGGTCAGATGTTAAAAAACAATGGCTACAATGTGAAGGTTATCAATCTGCTTGAGATGGATAAGTCAGACTGTTACAATCCATTTTCCTATATCCGTGAGGAAACGGATGTGGTAAAGCTGATTACCAACCTGATCAGTAACACGACACCGAAGGGTGCAACCCCTTCCGACCCGTTCTGGGAGAAAGCGGAAGGACTGTTTTTACAGGCAATCTTCTACTATGTCTGGCTGGAAGAAAAGCCGAGTAAGAGAAACTTTGAGACTGTACTGAAGTTGCTTGGAGAGGCAGAAGTGACGGAACAGGGGAAAGTATCAAGACTGGATGTGAGAATGAAGTTTCTGGAGGAAAACTCTCCTCTTGGAGCCAATCACCCGGCAGTCAAGCAGTACAACAAGTGTATGCGTGGTGCCGGAGATACGGTACGTTCCATTATTATCAGTGCCAACTCAAGACTTGCTTTTCTGGAGAATAAGCAGGTATTAAGGCTCTTGTCAAAGGATGAGTTAAATCTTGCAGATATCGGAATCGGTGTAAACGGGGACGGAGAAACAAAGACAGCATTATTCTGTGTCATTCCCGATAGTGACAAGTCCTATAACTTCATTATCGGTATGTTATATACGCAGATTTTTCAGGAGCTTTACTATCAGGCAGACTTTAACTGTGGGGGAAGACTCCCGATTCATGTGACATTCATGCTGGACGAATTTGCAAATGTTGCATTGCCGGATGACTTCTGTTCGCTGCTTTCCACCATGCGAAGCAGGGAAATCAGTTCCATTATTATCATTCAGAACTTTGCCCAGTTAAAGGCATTGTTTAAGGATACCTGGGAGACCATCCCCGGCAACTGCGATACCTTCATCTATCTTGGAGGAAATGAGCAGAGTACCCACAAGTATGTGTCGGAGCTTTTGGGTAAAGGCACCATTGATAAGAAGTCAAGCGGAGAAACAAAGGGCAGGCAGGGAAGTTCATCAAGAAATTATGATGTGCTCGGACGTGAGATATTTACTCCTGATGAGGTAAGAAAGCTGGATAACAAGAAATGCATTATCTTTATCCGTGGTTTTGACCCGATTCTGGATAACAAGTATGTTCCGTTTGCCCATCCGATGTTCAACCAGACGGCAGACGGGAAGGGAGAGCCTTATGTGCATCAGATTGATGTGAAGAATACGCTTGTCGGTCCTCCATTTGAGATTCTGTCAAAGCGGGCAGTGGAGCATTATGAGAAGCTTCAGAAAAAGGGAGAGAATGTCTATATTGATTCGCTTTCCTATGAGGAATTCATGATGCTGGGCGATCTGGAACTTGGCAGAAGGTTTTCTGAGCTTGAGGAGGAAAGTGAGAAGGAAAAGCTGAACCGTTCACAGGAGAATGAACTGGAGTATTCGCAGGAGACGGAACCGGAGCGTGTGGATGAGACACCGGATGAAAGGAAGGATACGGACTGGGAAGATACCATAACGAACCGCATGATGCACTGGAGTTATTCTGAGGAGCAGAAAGCAGAGCTTCGTAAGGCAATGGCAGCAGGAATCCCAAAGTCTGTAGTTTTATCCTTCTTTTATCCGAATACACCATCCGGGGAGATGGCTAAGATTCGGGAACAGTATTTACAGGAGCATTAGAGCATAGGAGGTGGTTGTTGCAGTAACATGTCGGAGAAAGCCCGACCTTACTTTACTTACCGGGATTATCCCGTTTTGATAGAGACACTTATAACGCAGAAACAAGCCGTGTATCAAAAGGATATGCGGCTCTTTTTCTGCCCACAAAGAAAAGGAGATTTTTGATTATGAAGAAAGTAAACGCAGTAACAACAGACAACAAAATGAATGGAGGTAGCAGTATGAAGGGATTTTTTGGAGGAATGAAAAAGAAGTTAGTACCGGCTTTATGCGGAGCAGGCATGATGCTGACACAGATGAGCACAACCTGTTTTGCGGCAGGAACCGGTACTTCAGCGGTGACACAGCCGCTTGAGAATCTGAAAACACTGGTTATCGCAATTATCGGTGCAGTCGGTGTCATTATCCTTGCGAAGAATGTCATGGAATTTGCACAGGCATACCAGCAGCAGGATTCTTCTACCATGAACTCTGCACTTAAGGGCATCGTAGCTGGTGTCATGATGGCAGGTATTTCTACAGTACTCACATTCTTAGGCTTCTAAGATGCAAAAGGGAATACCCAAAACGGTAGGAAGGAGATGTAACAAGTATGGATATTTTTAAACTTGGAGACAAAATCCTTGCTTTGCTTGAAATGGTGTTTGGTTTCTGGAATAACCAGATATCACTTGTGTTTTCCATGCTCGGACAGTCACCCGTAAGCTTCAAGGGTGGCGGTCCGTGGGCAATCATTGAGGGGATAGAGCCAATCTTTGTAGCGGTTGGCTCTTCCCTTGTAGTGTTGTTCTTTGTCATAGGTTTTTGCTCGGAGAGCGTGGACGTGAAAGATGAAATGCGGTTTGAATCCATCTTACGAATGTTTATCCGATTAGGACTGGCAGAATGGTTCGTGGCAAACAATGTCACGATTATGAAAGCATTCTTCACATCCATAGGTAATCTGGTAAACCTGATGAGTGCGGGAACAACCGTAACTTTGTCAATCGACAGTACACAGGCGGATGTCATTAAGAATCTGGGATTTGGAGAAAGTCTGGTAATGCTTATTCTGGCAGCTCTGTTGTCGATTATTGTCATTATCTGTGGCTTTTTCATCATCTACACGGTATATTTCAGATTTTTGAAGATTCTGATTATTGTTCCGCTTGGAGCGATTGCATTTTCCACAATGGGCGGAAACAAAATGGTGAGCCACACCGCAGTTACTTACTGTAAGTACTTTTTATCCGTCGTCATGGAAGCAGTAACCATGGCACTTGCGATTATTGTCTGCAATGCATTTATCAGTGCCGGACTTCCGTCCTTTACGGGCAGTTATGCAGACTGGGCAAAAACGCTTATTTATCTGTGTGAGATGACATTTACGATTGCCATGACAGTGGGCAGTGTGAAGGGTGCACAGTCACTGACAAGTAAGGCATTAGGATTATAAGGAGGGAATAACATTGGTAATTGAGATTAACAAAGACATTGACCGTTATCAGGAGACCGTGGCATTAGGGCTTACTGCCAAACAGCTTATCTTTTCGGCAGCCAGTGTGGTAGTCGGCGGTGGACTGGTTCTTCTGCTTTATAAGTATATCGGGCTAACGGGTGCAGCCTATGTTGCAATTCCTTGTGTGGCACCGATTGCCCTTGGCGGTTTTTATTCCTATAACGGTATGAGTTTTTATGAGTATATGGGAAAGAAGCTTCAGTTCATGTTCCATAACAAGGCTTTAACTTACGTGTCAACGGAGAGCGAGCAGGCAATTAAGGCTTACGAAGCAGAACAGATTAACACGGGTAAGAAGAAAAAAGCCGGGAAGGGAACGAAACCTGAAGTAACCGATAACAAGAAGAATAAGGAGGATTTTGAGGCTATGAAGAAAAAGACAAAAGGCATTCTGATTGGAATGATTGCAGCAGTGGTAGCTGCTGTGGCAGGGGCTGTCATTTATAAGGCAACCCGATAAGTAACCAGATTTGATTGACTTCCTTTGGGGAGCAATCCGTGCACCAGCCGGGTTGCTCCCGGTGTGGTGCGTAAATCCATAAGGAAAGCGTAAAGCAGAAAGGAAGGTAGAGAAGATATGGGTTTATTTGCAGACGGATTTAAGGAGCTTAAGAAAGCCAGTGAGCCTTTGTATAAAACTCCGAAATCCATTCAGGAAACCATTGAGATTATGGCAGTTGCGGAAAATGGTATTTTTGAGGTGGCAAGAAACAGATACAGCAAATGTTATCGTTTTCAGGACATCAATTACACGACTGCAACAGAGGACGAGCAGATTGGTATTTTTGAGAGATATTGTAAGTTCTTAAATTCTCTTGACTGTAATTTTAAGATTACCATAAATAACAAGAATAAGAACATGATTGACTTGAGACAGAATATCCTGCTTGCCTACTGCAATGATGGCTATGACCATTTCCGTAAGATTTATAATGATATTATCGAGGAAAAGATTCGTGAGGGCAGACAGGGTATTGAGCAGGAGAGATACTTAACCATCACGATTGAGAGAAAGAACTTTGAAGAGGCAAAGGCACAGTTTGCCACTTTGGAGGCAACCATTCATAAGGCATTTATTGAGCTTGGTGCGGAGATTGTACCACTTTCGGGAGACGAAAGAATCAAGGTGCTTTATGACTATTATCATCTGGGAGATGAAAACAGCTTCAATTTCAGTCTGAAGGAAGCAAAGAAGGTGGGAGCAGATTTCAAGAATGATTTGTGCAACGGAATGATTAAGTTCTTCCCGGATCATTTTGAGGATGAGAGCAAGTTCTGCAGGGCGTTATTCATTAAGAAGTATCCGAGCAGCTTATCAGACCGCTTCATCAATGAAATCACTTCACTGCCGGTTCACTCCATTACAAGCATTGATGTTGTTCCCGTACCGAAGGACCTGACAACAAAGACTTTGCAGAAGAAATATCTAGGTATTGAATCGGATATTATCAAGCAGCAGAGAGTCCGTAATAAGAACAATGACTTTTCTACAGAAATCTCTTATGCAAAGAGAACGGAGAAAAGGGAGATTGAGGCGATTATGGATGATGTCAGGGAAAATGACCAGTGCTTATTCTATGTGGGTGTCACCATTATCGTTATGGCTGAGAGTAAGAAGGAGCTTGACAGTATCTGTGAGACAATCGAAACCATTGGAAAGCGTAACAGCTGTACCATTGATACGCATTTCCTGAAACAGAGGGAGGCACTCAATACTGCACTTCCGATTGGTGTAAGACAGGTGGAGACAATGAGAACCATGCTTACCCAGTCCCTTGCGGTACTGATGCCTTTTAATGTGCAGGAACTGAATGACAGCGGCGGTAATTACTATGGTATCAACCAGATTAGTAAGAACATCAATGTGGGAAACCGTAAGAAACTGATTAACGGTAACGGATTCGTATTCGGTGTGCCGGGTTCCGGTAAATCCTTCTTCTGTAAGATGGAAATGGGTAGTGTATTCTTGTCCGGGGATGATGAAATAATCGTAATTGACCCAATGAACGAATACTTTGATATTGCCCATACTTATGGCGGAACGGTGGTAAATATGTCCACCTATACGGATAACTATGTGAATCCGCTTGCCATGGATGTATGGAACCTTGACCAGAACGATACCAAGGGCTGGGTAAGAGAAAAGGGTGAGTTCATGCTTGGTCTTTGTGAGCAGTGTATCGGGGACAGCTTAAATTCCCGTCAGAAGTCTATTATTGACAGATGCGTGAGAAAGCTTTATATCGACATTGCCAGAAGCAGGGAGAAGTATATTCCGGTCATGAGCGACTTTTATGATTTACTGTTAGAACAGCCGGAGGAGGAAGCAAAGGATATCGCATTATCCCTTGAGCTTTTTGTAAGCGGTTCCCTTAACATCTTCAATCATCAGACAAATGTGGATGTGGATAACCGATTTACTGTGTATGGTATCAGAGACCTTGGTGCAGAGCTTAGTCCGATTACCATGCTGGTAATGATGGAGTCCATTCAGCAGAGAATCGTGGAGAATGGTAAGCGTGGCAAGGCAACATGGCTCTATATTGATGAGTTCCATGTGCTCTTAAATTCAGAGTATTCAGCGAAGTATTTGCAGCAGCTCTGGAAAAAGGTTCGTAAGCAGGGTGGATTATGTACGGGTATTACCCAGAACGTGATCGATCTATTACAGAACTACACTGCAACAACCATGCTGGCAAACTCCGAGTTTGTGGCACTCTTGAAGCAGGCGAATACCGACAGTTCCAAGATGGCAGAAGTAATCGGGGTATCCGAGGCGCAGCTTCGATTTGTAACCAATACTGCATCCGGTATGGGACTTATCAAGTGTGGTTCTGTGGTAATTCCGTTTGATAACCAGATCAGTAAGGATACTGACCTTTATAAGTTATACAACACCAATATCCATGAAAAGATTGCGGAACAGAAGAAGCTTGAAGAAGGTCAGGCAGATATGTAGTAAGAAAAGGGCAGCGGGGAGCTGCCCTCACTATGAAGGAAGGTGATGGCAGTGAAGATAAAAAAAGTGGATGACAAGCCGATGGTGATTCATACCAAGCAGAAAGCAAAGCTTCATACCCATGAACCAAAGCAGGCAGCTATCAAGGGGAGCAACATCTATACCGTAGAAAGAGACCCGACCAAGAAGTCGGCTGAGCATACTAAGTATCGTAAGAGTACGGTTCATCAGGTACAAAAGGAAGGTATGTTTTCCAAGTACAGAAAGCAGGTGCAGCAGGCGAATCAGTCTGTCAAGGTCAAGAACACTTCCCTTCGTAATGCCGGTATGGCAGGTGGCAAGGTTATGACAGAGCAGATAGAAGGCGGACAGGAAATACAGCAGTCAGCAATGATTATGTACGAAGCCTCTAAGCCTGTTACCGGAACGGCATCAAGAGGAGCAGAGTTATTGAAGCAACAAGTCATTAACAGACGGAAGCGAAAGATTAAAAAGGTAGATGCAGGGAAGAAGCTTGCCAAGAAGGTTGTAAAGGATAGCAGTAAAAAAGTCGCAAAGGAATCGGCAAAGGCTGTTGCAAAGGAAACTTCCAAGACAGTAGCAAAGACAGCGACCACAGCAGCTGCAACTGCGGCAGGCACTGCGGTTTCTCCGGGTGTAGGTACAGTGGTTGGTATAGCCGCTGGGGAAGTGGTTGGAGAAGCGGTAGCTTACAAGATGGATAAGCAGGATATGGTAAATGATACTCGTGCCAGAAAGCTCAAGTTTTTCATGGATAAGATGAAAGCACAGGATGAACAGAAGGACGGTTTTGGCAAACTTGTGAAGGACATCATAGTAAGGAAGGGGATGTTTGCTGCAAAATATGTAGCGAAACTGGTATTACCGATTCTTCTTGGAATTGTTCTTCTGGTGTCTGTGGTGGCAGTTCCCGTGGTAGCTGTAATTGGCACAATTTATAATTCGCCTTTTGCGATCTTTCTGCCACCACTGGAGGATGGAGATACCGTGACAACGATGGCAAGTGCATATGTAGCAGATTTTAACCGGGAAGTAAATGAGCTTGCAAGTAATCATACCGGATACGATGCTGGTAAGATTGTCTATGTAGATTATGAAGGGGAAGGAAACCCAAGTAATTATTATGACATACTGGCAGTCTATATGGTGAAGCACGGAATTGGAGATACAGCAACTATTATGAATGATACTTCAAAAGGTTGGCTAAAATCCATAGTAGATGATATGTGTACTTACACGACCTCATCCGGGACGGAAACGGAGACAGTGGAGAATGAGGATGGAACGACTACTACCACAACAACAAGCTATCTGTACGTAAATGTCACTTTGAAATCCTACTATGAGATGGGGACAGAGTATGGCTTTTCACAGGAGCAGATGGATATGCTCGTGGAGTTTATGTCACTGGATAATCTGAAACTACTGGGGTACAACCCACCTACAGGTTCGGGAGATCCGGGGGTATGTTCTCTTACAGAAGCTGAAATACAGGAAGCACTTGAAGGAATCACGGATGCGAAACAGCGAGCCTGCTGTGATTTTGCACTGCACAGGGTAGGTTATCCATACAGTCAGGCACTTAGGCATTCCGGCAATGCATATGATTGTAGCTCCCTTGCGTATTATGCATGGCTGGCAGCAGGTGTGGATATCAGTTATGGTGGTGCAACGACTGCCGGATATGAAGCACAGGGACTTGCCAATGCGGGAAAGACGGCTGTGTATGAAGAGATGCAGCCGGGCGATTTGATTTTCTACAGTTATGAGAGCACTGGCGGTTATCTGAATATCTCCCATGTGGCAATCTATGTGGGAAATGGAAAAGTAGTTGAGGCAAGAGGTACTGCATACGGAGTCGTTTACAGAGATGTCCCGAATGTGGGAAGCATTGTAATGATCGGAAGACCAAATTAAAGTATCGGGGCAGAGAAAACTTTGCCCCGGAGAATGGAGGAATAAGATGAAGATAACAGATATTATTTTGGTGATGGATAATCACAAGGGCACGGAGAGAAACTTCCTTTGTACGTTTGAGGGATTTGTGAAGAATCATTTAACGAATGCCTGTGACAGCTATTTGGAGGTTGCAGAGATGGTACAACAGCTTGATGCCACAAAAGATAAATTCGGTGAATACTGTGAAATATATTTTGCCACGAACAAAACCATGTATGCAAAATACTGTAGCAGTGTTAATGAATTGCAGTTGTTCCTTTTAGGAAAGTTGAACGATGGTGTGAAGCATTCCTTTGAGGAGTCTTTTTGTGACAGTGAATGTCTAGATGCGATGGAACGCATGGGGATTGATAAGAGTGGTGCCCAGTCCATGGACAGACAACCACATTATGAAAGGCTGGATAAGTCCTTTGAACAGGGCGAAGTGCTCCATAACTTCAATGGCAGCGATTACCGGGTGTTAGAGAAGCTGTCTGCGAGGAATCTGCTTCTTATGGATGTGGGAACAGGTAATTTTACGATTGGTATCGGAGTGGATTATTTTGCAAGATATCCGAAGGATGAGGATATGAGTTCAGAGCTTTGTGAAAAGGCAATCGAATGGGGACATGGTGTCTATCTTGGCTGTACACCTTCTCTGATTGATTTTAAGATTATCCGACAGGAGTATGGAGAGGAAAAGGAAATCAAGTCGATTGAGGATTACAGGCAATCCCTGAAAGAGCAGTTCAATAGTTATTATGCTTTGGCAAAGGACGAGAGTGTTGTTGATTCCGTGAAATCAGCAGCAGCAAAGGCAATGTATGAAGAGTTTGGAACGGGTAAAAGTGATAATTTCTATCGCAAGCTGGAGAATGGTGATTATGACGGAGCATACCTTGGAGCAGCACCGCAGCAGAAGTACAGGGGGCGATAGGATGCAGGAGTTTCAGATTGAGATTAAGGAGGAGCTTGCAAGAGTGGAAACCATTCAGGCGGAAACTCTTGGCGAAGCCATTGATAAGGCGATGGAGCTTTATTACGGGCAGAAGATTATACTGGATGCAGAGGATATGAAGGGCGTGGACTTTCAGCCGATGCAGCCGGAGAAGACGAGATAAGGAGGATAAAACCTATGGGAAAACAGAATAAAGAGATTATTGATAATATGGAGTTTCTGATGAAAGAGCTTCATAAGGAATGGGACAGATCGGGTGCTAATAAGGCATCCGTTTTTATTTCCCTTGAGGAAGTGGAGGATGTTCATAAGGTGATTCTGCTTCGGATTGCCAAGCAGCAGAAGGAAGTGGAAACAGGGAACATCACATTTAAGAAAAGTGTGAGACTGTCGAGAGAGTGCTATGTATTACTCAGACTTGCAAGAAAGATCAAGGCAGAGGAACACAAGACTTACCGGAACGGAACCTGTTATGAGTTTGAAGTGGCTTTGGATAAGGACGAACTGAAGCTCTTTAAGGAAATGTTTGGTGAGAAGGTGAAGTAGATGGGAAAGTATCAGATTATCTATGCTGACCCACCCTGGCAATTCAAGACTTATTCCAAGAAAGGCAGCCTGCGAAAATCCGCAGACTGCCATTATTCATGCATGAGCATAGAGGATATTATGGCACTTCCTGTCGAAACACTGGCAGCAGATGACTGTGTGTTGTTTTTGTGGGTGACATTTCCGCTCTTAAAGGAAGGGCTGGAGACCATTAGAAGATGGGGCTTTACTTATAAGACCTGCGGCTTTAACTGGGTAAAACGGAATAAGAAGGCAGACAGCTGGTTCATGGGGCTTGGATATTGGACTCGTTCCAACTCGGAGCTTTGCCTGATTGGTACAAAGGGGCATCCGAAAAGGATATCCAAGTCCGTATCACAGGTATGCGATGCAAGGATTATGGAGCACAGCAGAAAACCGGAGGAAATCAGGGACAGAATCGTAGAGCTTTGCGGAGACCTGCCAAGGATTGAATTGTTTGCCAGAAGCAGGGCAGCAGGCTGGGACAGCCTTGGAAATGAGATTGATGGAAGAGACATTCGTGAAGCAATCTGCGAATGTAATACAGCATAAGGAGGAAGAGATATGGGCGTGGATTATCAGGCAAGACAGATTTATGATATGCAGATAAAGGATGTTACGACCTCACCGGAAAAGTGGAAGAGTATCTTAAAGCTTGCGGGAAACCTTTACCGATATGAGTTTGATAACATCCTGCTTATCTATGCACAGAGACCTCATGCAACTTTGGTAGCCGATTATGATACATGGAAAAAGGTGGACAGATATGTCATGAGGGGAAGCAAGGGTATTGCCATATTCCCTTCAAGGGCATTAAATACTCACTTAAGACATGTGTTTGATATTACGGATACCGGCGGCAGGAATGTGAAGCTGACATGGGACTTAAACGGGGATACCTTAAAGGAATATATTGATTTTCTGGCTTCACAGGGACTTACGAAGCCGGCACCGGCTACGGACAGAGAGACACTGTTTTTGGTAATGAAGGACTTTACAAAGAAGGAAATCGGAGTCATAATGAAAGAGGACTTCGAGGAACGAATGTCCGAATTATTACAACTATCAGGTAGTGGGATTACTGAATATGTTCAGAATGAGAGTTCTGGGCAACCAAAACGTCAGGGCTTACCGGATATGGAGCAGCTGGTTATGCAGAGTGTTTTATATACGGTGGGTACGAGATGCGGATTTGACTTATCTGAAGAAGAACAGGATTTTAGTCAGATCGTAAAGGTTTCCAATGAGGAAATGGTTTACCGTCTCGGTTCTCTGGTATGCGATGTCTCCTGTAGTGTTCTTAGAGGGATTAACAGTAACTTAAAGACCATGGAACAGCAGAAAAGATTATCTGCGGAAGGGAGAAATCAATATGGCAGAGATGGCATTATCGTACACGGAAGTGGACGGACTGCTTTATCCGAACATTCAGATACCGGAAGAGCAGTCAGTGGAATTACAGAAGCTGGGCAAATACGGAAGGATGGCGATGAAGTACTTGGAGGAAATGGAGCCTCAGAGGTACAAAACGTTATTCCGTTTCGGGAAGTTGGCAGAGAAGATGCAGGAAGTGGAAGAGGAAGCGAACAGTCTTTTAGAGACGCTGATGGAACAGTACTTAGCGAAGCACAAGCCACAGAATCCGTCATCCACGATGGAGATGTGGAGACTGAGAGAGCAGGCGAAGATGCAGGCAGAGGAAGTAGTCTTGAGTCAGGTAGTAATGCGTTTCCATTAGAAAACGCATCTGAAGTTTTGCTAGAAGATGAAGAATTAAACAGAGAGTTAAATGAGCTTGACTCATTTGGAAAAACGGAAGCCGGTGAATATCATCAGGCTTCTTTTTTTGACCCTGAATATGGACTTGCTGCACCAAAGAAGCAGACTTCCGATTTTGCAGAAAAGGCAATGGAGAAACTTGCCAAGGAACAGTCAGAAGCAAAAGCCGGGAAGTATAACTATTTGTATCCGAAGAAAGAACCAGTTGTACCCCATGATTTTATTAAGCAGGTGGTGCTTCGTGGAACGGGATTTGCAAACGGAAGGTCGAGGGTATGCGAGATATTCCATACGGAGGTGGATGCAGGTACAAGAGCCAAGCGGATTAAGCAGGAATTCGGTCTGGGTGGAGCAGGCTGGCCTCTTGAGGGGTACGGGCTTCACGGATATGACACCTTCCACGGACAGGGTATCAGATTTCAGTGGCGTGATGAGGAAGGCGAAAAGGAAGGATATGTGTCATGGAAAAACATCGAAAAAGAAATCGGTGTTCTGATTATGACGGGAGAGTATCAGCCGGAGACAGCGAGACTTGAGGATATCAGCATGGATGGTATCCGGGAAGACGATGAAGTCATTGACGGAGAGTACCGGGAAGTAGATGCAGTCAGTGATGCAGACGGAATTGATGATTTTGCCATTCCGGATGAGCCGGAGAGCTACAACAGTTCCCTAAGCGACATTGAGAAGTTAAACCGTGCCTACAACGAGGGCAGACCTCTTACGGAGGAAGAGGCAGCTATTGAAGACCGCCTTGCAACCATGGCAGAGTATGGTCCTGAAATGCAGATGGAAGAAGAGTATTACGAAGAGCCGGAAGAAGCACCTGAGGAGGAAATGCCTCCGCAGGCACCTGTCAAGGATGCGGGAGAGCTTCAGTATATCGAACCGATTGATTACGCAAAGCGCATTGCGGATATGGATGAAGATTTAAGGACGGCACTTGAAATTCTGGTATCGGAATGTAGCTGCTATACACCTTTTAAGCCGTTTCTTCAGGATATTGTTGCAAGCGAGTATCTGTTCATGCCAAACCGTCTTGAGTTCTTAGCGGATGTGGTGTTAGACGGGGCAGACAAAAAGGATGCCTATGCCAACAACCAGTACGGACTGATTGCTTATGTCCTAAAGCCTTATGAGTTTGAAGTAAGCTATAAGAACAGGCATGGAGAACGGGTGAGGGAAACCTGTGGTTACAGGGAACTGTATGAGGTGCTTTCCTATATGGTAAAGACTCCCTATTACTGTGGTGCAGACCACAGGGCGCAGTATGACAGGATGATGCAGGGAGAGTCAGCCGGAAGAAAACCGATTTACCAGCTGTTTCTTGATAAGCAGGAGGAGATTCGTAAGAACAGAGAAGAGACCAGACAGAGGGCGCTTGCCAATGGCTGGGAAGTGGCAGATGGCAGTAAGGATGCGAAGAAGATTAACTTTCATTACAATCTTGTGGAGGTTCCAAGAGGCGGGGCAAAGACCAGATATAAATGGAACATCGACGCCATTAAGACTTTGAAGCAGATTGAACAGGAAGGCAGACTTGCCAACAGAGAAGAACAGAAGATTTTGTCGAATTATGTGGGCTGGGGCGGATTATCCCAAGCATTTGATGAGCGTAATGCATCATGGGAGAAGGAGTATCAGGAATTAAAGGAGCTTCTTACGGAGGATGAATATGCTGCGGCAAGAGCTTCCGTCAACAATGCTTTTTATACTTCGCCGGAGATTGCCATGTGTATCAACAATGCATTGGTGCAGTTTGGTTTCCGTGGAGGAAATGTATTGGAGCCTTCCATGGGTGTGGGCAACTTCTTTGGCAGTATGCCGACACCGATGCAGCGAAGTAGTCTGTATGGTGTAGAGCTTGACAGTATTTCTGGCAGGATTGCAAAGCAGCTTTATCAGAAAGCCAATATCAGCATTACCGGATTTGAAAAGACGAATTTCCCGGACAACTTCTTTGATGTGGTGGTGGGAAATGTGCCATTCGGGGATTATAAAGTATTTGACCCGAAGTACAATAAGTACAATTTCCGTATCCACGATTACTTTATTGCAAAGTCACTGGATCAGGTCAGACCGGGCGGTATTGTGGCAGTCATTACTACGAAGGGAACACTGGATAAAAGCAATCCTACCATCCGTAAGTATATCGCTGAGCGGGCAGAACTGGTCGGAGCGGTCAGACTTCCGAATACGGCATTTAAGGATAATGCAGGAACAGAGGTCACATCGGATATTCTTTTCTTACAGAAGAGGGAGCGGAAGATGGACATTGAGCCGGACTGGGTGCACCTTGGCTATACGGAGAATGGCATTGCAGTCAATTCCTATTTTGTGGAGCATCCGGAAATGATGCTTGGTCACATGGAATACGACAGCCGTATCTTCGGACAGGATTCCAGATATACGGTCTGTGTCAATGATGACGAGAACTTCAATCTGTATGCTGCCTTAAACAATGCCATTCACAATATCCAAGCGGAACTGACAGATTTCGACAGACTGACGGAAGAGGAGGAAGCAAGTGAGGATATTATTCCGGCAGACCCGGATGTGAGAAACTTTACCTATACCTTTTACGAAGGGAAGCTGTATTACCGGGAAAACTCCCAGATGGTAAGACAGGAGGTATCTGCAAATGCCGAGGAGCGTATCAGACAGCTGGATGAAATCAGGACGATTACAAGGGAACTGATTGACATTCAGATGGAAGGGTGTTCTGAGGAGGAGCTTAAGAGTAAACAGGAACTCTTAAATACAAAGTATGATAAGTTTGTGGAACGGTACGGGTATATCACGGGTAAAAGCAATAAGATGGCATTTCGTGATGACAGCGATTATCCGCTTCTTTGCTCTCTGGAGGAAGTAAATGAAGAAGGAGAGGTGAAGAAAGCGGATATGTTTTACAAACAGACCATTAAGGCAAAGTCGGTTATTGAAAGAGTGGAGACAGCGGTGGAGGCACTGAATATCTCCATCAATGAGTTCGGTGCAGTGAATCTGCCTTATATGCTGTCGATTTATGAGCCGGATATGGAGGCAGTAAGGAACGAGGTGCAGGAAAAGACCGGGGAAAGTGAGGTAAGCTTTTCCGAGGCATTGACCGGGGAGCTTAGACAGGCGGCACTTATCAAAGAGCTGGAGGGACTGATTTATTTAAATCCGGCACTTGCCAATGAGAATAATCCGGCAGCGGGTTATGAAACAGCGGATGAGTATTTGTCCGGCAATGTCAGGGAGAAGCTTCGTGTGGCAAAGGCTGCCGCACAGGAAAATCCCGCATTTGGAATCAATGTGGAGGCTCTTGAAAAGGTACAGCCGGAGCGGATTGAAGCCAGTGACATTGATGTGAGAATCGGAACCACATGGATTGACCCGAAGGATTATGAGCAGTTTATTTATGAGCTGCTTAATACACCAAGAAGGGCGAGGGCAGTCCGGAGTGAGTGGTACAATTCCGGTATTCAGGTACACCTAAATAAAATAACGATGGAATGGTTCATAGAGAACAAGTCCATGGATAAGCGTTCAGTAGCAGCTACCAAAACATATGGTACAAGCCGCATGGACGCTTATTCTATTTTTGAGGAGACTTTGAATCTGAAAACCGTGACCGTGCGTGACAGGGTGGATGACGGAGACGGAAAGTACCATTATGTGGTGAATAAGAATGAGACCATGCTGGCAAGGGAAAAGCAGAACCAGATGAAGGAGAAGTTCAAGGAATGGCTGTTTTCTGACCCGGAGAGAAGGGCTAAGTATGTGGATTATTACAACGAGACCTTCAACAATATCAGACTCCGTGAGTATGACGGAAGCCATCTGCAATTTCCGGGTATGAATCCCGAGATTGAGTTAAAGCCTCATCAGAAGAATGCTGTTGCGAGAATCTTGCTCGGAGGAAATACTCTTCTGGCACACTGTGTCGGAGCGGGTAAGTCCTTTGAGATGATGGCAGCCTGCATGGAGCAGAAGAGGCTCGGACTTGCCAACAAGACTGTCATGGTTGTGCCGAAGCCTTTAATCGGGCAGACCGCATCAGAGTTTTTAAGGTTATATCCGTCTGCCAACATTTTAGTGGCAACGGAGAGAGACTTTGAAAAGAGCAGAAGAAAGCAGTTTATTTCAAGGATTGCCACAGGGGATTATGACTGTATTATCATGAGCCACTCGCAGTTTGAGAAGATACCGATTTCTGCGGAACGGAAAGAGCGTATGCTTCAGGCACAGATTGATGAGATTGCGTATGCGATTGAGGACATGAAGAACCAGAACGGGGAGCAGTGGACGATTAAGCAGATGGAGAGCCAGAGAAAGAAGCTGCAGGAACAGATGGAGGCACTTTCGGATGAGAGCAGAAAGGATGACCTGATTACCTTTGAGGAGCTGGGTATTGATTCCATTATGGTGGATGAGGCACATGCGTTTAAGAACCTTGCGATATTTTCCAAGATGAATAATGTGTCCGGTATCAGTTCATCGGGAGCAAAGAAGGCGACGGATATGCAGCTGAAATGCCAGTATATCAGCGAGATAAACGGAAACAGGGGCATTGTGTTTGCAACAGGAACCCCGATATCCAACACCATGTGCGAGATGTATGTCATGCAGCTGTATTTGCAGAAGCCGGCATTGGAGCAGATGGGAATTTACCACTTTGATGCATGGGCGGCAAACTTCGGTGAAGTAACAACTGCCCTTGAGCTTACGGTTGAAGGAAGCGGTTTCCGGTTTAAGAGCCGGTTCAATAAGTTTACCAATCTGCCGGAGCTTATGAATATCTATCGTGAAGTGGCGGATGTGCAGACTGCGGATATGCTTGATCTGGATGTGCCTGCCCTTCGTGGAGGCAAGGCAATCATTGTGGAGTCAGAGCCGGACTGGTATGTGAAGCAGGTCATGGAAGATTTCGTGGTAAGGGCAGAGCGTATCCGGAATGGCGGTGTAGACCCTTCCGTTGATAACTTCCTTAAGATTACCCATGAGGCGAGACTGCTTGGAACGGATGCAAGACTGATTGACAGGGATGCACCGAATAACCCCGATGGAAAGCTGAATAAGGTGGCTGAGAATGTATGGAAAGAGTATCAGGAAAACAACCGGGACGGAAAGATTGGCTGTCAGCTGATTTTCTCCGATATCGGTACGCCGGGGCCGGATAAAGACTTTACGGTATATCAGTACTTAAAGGATGCCCTGGTACAGTACGGAATCCCGGAGGATGAGATTGCCTTTATTCATGATGCCAAGACCGATGCCCAGAGGGATGTGCTGTTTAAGGAGATGCGTATCGGTAAGAAGAAGGTGCTCATCGGTTCCACGGACAAGTGCGGTACGGGTGTAAACGTACAAACACATCTTGTGGCATTACACCATGTGGATTGTCCATGGAAGCCTTCTTCCATTGAACAGAGAGAGGGTCGAGGTATCCGACAGGGTAATGAGAATGACGAAATCGCTGTGTACCGTTATGTAACGAAATCAACCTTTGATGCCTATAACTGGAGTCTGGTTGAGAATAAGCAGCGGTTTATCAGTCAGGTCACGACAAGCAAGGCTGTGAGCCGAACCTGTGAGGATATCGACGAAGCGACTTTATCCTATGCGGAAATCAAGGCAGTTGCCACGGGTAATCCGTTAATCAAGGAGAAGATGGAGATTGATAACGATGTGCAGAGACTGAAGCTCTTAAAGGCATCCTATGACAATCAGCGGTATGCCCTGCAGGATAATTTCATGATCCGATATCCGAAACTGATTAAGGCTGCAAAGGAAAAACTTGCCTGTGTCAGGGAGGATATCAAGGTCAGGGATAAAGAGTTATTGGAGCATCCGGATTTTGCCATCACAGTAGGTAAATTTACTTATACGGAGAGGGCGGATGGCGGTGCCGTCATGCTGGAAGCGGTAAGTAAATGTAAGACCGGGGATACAACAGCACTTGGCAGCTTCCATGGCTTTGAGCTTCTTGTGGAGAAGAACTTTATGGGTGTCAATTATTTAATCCTTCGGGGAAAGACAGAGTATAAGGTAGAGCTTTCCACCAGCCCGGTGGGCAACATGGTGAAGCTTGAAAACTGTTTTAACGGGATTCACGAAAACGAGGAGTACCTGCTTAAAAAGATTGAGCAGTATGAAAACGATCTGGCTGCATCGAAGGAAGAGTATGAGAAACCGTTCATGCACGAAGAGGAACTTGCCAAGAAGCTTGTAAGGCAGTTTGAACTGAATGCCCAGCTTGACCTTGAGAATGAAAAGGTTGCGGATGCAGAACTTGGAGGACTTGAGGAAGAAAAGAGCATGAATGTAGCAGAGACACAGGTTCCTTATGAGACAAGGAACGACAAAAAAAGATAATGGATGCCCTGCCGGAATGGCGGGGCATTTTTATGGGAGGAATGCTGTATGAGCAGAAGGAAGGTAATTACCGGACTTTTAATTGTGGCGGGTGTGTTGTTCTTTGCCATACCGATTGTTTATCACTATATCGGGAGCAGGGAGACAGATAAACTGACGCAGGAATTTGAGCAGATTTTGGAGGAAGTGCAGGAAGATGAGACAGAGATGGAAGAAACCGGGGAGGAAACCGAAGCCTCCATTAGTGAAGAGGATGCAGCCATATTTGCAGAAGGGGATGTTATTGCCATTCTGGAGATTGAAGCGATAGATATCCGTTATCCGGTGGTGGAGGGGTGTTCTTCCTCAATACTAAACAAGGCAATCGGGCACATGAGTGAGACCGGAAGAATCGGGGAGAAGGGAAACTGTGTATTGTGCGGTCATAATGGCAGCCGATACGGGGAGTTTTTCACACATCTTAACAAGGTGGTTGCGGGAGATACCGTGACCCTTCTTGACAGGGCAGGGGTGATTCATAAGTATGAGGTTACGGAAACCTTTGTGGTGGGTCCTTACGATAATTCCATCTGCACACAGGGAGAAGAGGAAGAATTAACCCTTTTTACCTGTGCCGAGAAGGGAACAAAGCGGTTTGTGGTTAAATGTGCTCCGATTGGAGAGGAAGGTGCTTATGGAGAATAGGACAAGGTACCGTCTTGGAGAGGTGGAGGAAAAACTATCCGAGATGGAATTTGAAGACAGATGCGATGAGATTGTGGAGATAGATGATGACATGCAGCTTGTTGTAAGCGGCTGGTATGTTTTTATCCCTGGTCTTTCACTGTATCTTCGGGCAGGGGTTGCCTGTGTCTATGACGAGGAAGCAGGTATGTATATGCCCGATTTTGATGTGACCGTTCTGTATGAGGAGGAGCTTGCGGCAGACAAGTGGATTTACTATGAGCAGGACGGATTTACGGTTACTTTGGCAAACTGGCTGAACGGTCGTCTGCCAATCAGTGATATAGAAGCTTTAGAGTGTTATCTGGTGATACCGGATGAAGATGAACCGGGTCGGGCGGTTCCCGACAGAAAGTGAGGAACGTATGAAGTATTCAATTCGTGTAACAGAAGCAAAGAATCAGGAAGGTAATTTAAAGGGCTTTGCCAGTCTGGTGTTTGGTGATTCTTTTAAGATTACCAACATTGCCATTCTGGAGAATAAGGAGAAGGGTACACTTTTTGTATCCATGCCGAGATATAAGTCCAGTGAGCGTGACGAGAATGGCGGTGTTGTCTATAAGGATGTTTGCAATCCGATTACCGCAGAGTTTCGTGAGGAGCTTTATGGCAATATCCTTGAAGCCTTTGAACAGGAGAAGTCTTCTGATAAGCCGGAGAAAAGAGCGGACAGAGGCGAGGCAGAAATGCCGGAGTTTTCCGTGACCGTTACCCCTTATGAGAGGGAGGGCAGTAATATCCGTGGTCTTGCCCGTATTTATTTCGATGACAGTTTCATTGTGAATAATGTCAGCATCTTACAGGGTAAGGATAAGGTGTTTGTGGCAATGCCTTCCTATAAGACAAAGCAGACAGACGAACAGGGCAAGGCTGTGTATCAGGATGTGTGCTATCCGGTCACAAAGGAATTTCGTGAAAAGCTCTATTCTGAAATCGTAAGCCAGTATGAAAAGGCAAAGGAGCAGAATGAGACAAAGGCGAAGGAAGCAGCGCAGAGTCAGGCACAGCAGTCGAAAGATGAGTATATGAAGGCTGACGGGAAAGAACTTCCCTTTCGCTGATTAAGTTTTGAATAAGGCAGGGCGGCCGGATGCTGCCCTGCCGGAAATGGAGGATACGATGATGGAAGAGAAACCATTGACCGGAGAAGAGGTATTACAGCAAATCTTGAGCACCTTGAACGGTAACGGAATGCAGCAGGCAGCCAACGGATTATATGAGCTTTGCTCCTATGTGGACAGTATGACGCATAAGGTGGAGGATATGACGGAGGAGATTGCCGGGCTTCGTGAAGAGATTCAGAGGATGCAGGAGGATACCCTTACCAACAGACTGAAACAGTCCTTGTCGGAAGCGACTGACCGTTTGGAGAAACGCTGTACGGAGATAAAGCAGCAGATCTTTGAGGTAAAGGAGAGCATCAAGAATAAAGCCGGGGATATCATGGCAGACTTTAAGAAACGGGGAAAGGCGGCACTGAACCGGGTGTCGGAATTTGTCGGTCTTAAGGATAAGCTTGTAGGCATTCGTAATAAGGTGAAGGAGGGAATCGCCGATACCAACCGCACCATTGCCAAGATTGACTCTTTCGGAAAGGGTATGCGTGAGGCAGGACAGAAGATTGCCAACACATTCCGTACCTTTGCCGATAAGGAAGAGGTGGATTACTCTGAAAAGGAACAGAAATTTTCCAAGACAGAGGCTGCCAAAAAGCCTTGGCAGTGGCAGAAGAAGGTATATGAATCCATGATACTTCGTCTGGATGCAGCCATTGACAAGGTGGAGGATTTATCAAGGGATGTGGAATTAGACCGTATGGAGAAGAAACAGGCTGATAAACCGGAGAATGTGACGGATATCCATGAGGAGATTGCTTCTGCAATGTCTGTGGCAGAACCCACAGAGTATCAGTATGGAGCGGAAGCGTTTGAGGCAGTTTATCCGAAGATGGATGCTGAAATCAAACCGGATATGAAGGCTCCGTCTGTTCCAAAGACCGGAAAGGCTAGGTAGATGCCTATGACGGATAAGGAGAAAAGATACTGGGCATATTTCTTAAATGTGAATGGTAAGATGGAATACTATGAGCAGTGTAAGAAATGTGTTCACGGATGTAAGCAGAGCTTCCGAATAACGGGATTACTTTGCAAAAAGTTTCAGGAAGCCAAATGAAAGAAAGGCGTATCATCAGAAATGGTGGTGCGCCTTTTTTGAGTGGCGAAAAGTAGTCATTGGTGGTATAATTACTTAAGGTTTATCCTTAATGTTGTAGCAGAGCAACAGAAGAGAAAAAAGTATTTTTTTGGATAGATAAAAAAGGTAATTGTGTAGATTTGGAGGAATAGATATGGCATATTGTTCAAAATGCGGAAAACTTATGAAAGATAAGAAATTGAAAAAAGTGGTTATTGCACTTATTACAGTATTATTGGCTTGCACCATAGTTGCATGTGGAACAACAAATGAAAAAGAAACAGATCAAAGTATAACATTCGTTAATGGTAAGTTGGTAAATATGAATGATACGGAATATGTAGGCGTTTTCTTTGATTATACAAACAATAGTGGAGAAACAGCACTTCCTTGTGAGTCGTTCGATGTAAAGGCATTTCAGAATGGCAAAGAACTGACTATAACTGTTTTCACTGGACAGAAGACCGAGGGCGCCATACAGTGTGATACAGCAGTTCAAACAGGAACTACAGCAAATGTTGTTTGGATTTATGAAAAAGAAGATGATTCACCTGTATCTGTAGAATGTTCGGATGGTCAGAAATTTGAATTTGAATTAAAATAGAAGCTATTAAAAGTTGTTAAAGGAATCATAGTTGGAAAAGTATCAACTATGGTTCTTTTTGGTACGGGATTAAAAAATTCACATTACGGATAATAATGTGTTTGAGGTTAAGGAAAAAACTTGAATGTTATGGAGGAGGAAACAGATAATGATAAAAACATTGTATGAGCCGTTTCGGCACTGGTCAGAAAATGGTTCGGTCTATATTTTGTCTGATTTGCATTTTGCAGATTCTGATTGTAGATTAATGGATTCTAATTGGATTGAGCCTGAGGAGCAGATAAAAATAATAAACGATATGGTAATGAAAAATGATACTTTTGTGTGTCTTGGAGATGTGGGGACAGCTAAGTATCTGTCAGAAATTAAGGCGAAGAAAAAGATACTTTTGTTAGGGAATCATGATAATCGTTCGGATTATAAGGATTATTTTGAAGAAATCTATACCGGTCCGTTATTTATAGCGGATAAAATTCTGCTGTCTCATGAACCGGTTTACGGACTTTCGTGGTGTCTTAATATTCATGGGCATGACCATAATAATGCAGAAGCTTATATGGAAGGCTGCAAACACTTAAATCTTGCGGCAAATGTATGTGGATATAAGCCGGTAAATCTGGGGAAATTGATTAAAAATGGTATTTTGGCAGATATACCGAGCATACATAGAGTAACGATTGATAAGGCAATAGAACGTAAGGAAAAGTCTTTTATGTTAAAGGTTTCGGAGGATAAATAACAGATGATGCAGTATAACGTGCTATGAGGTTTGAACCATATTGTGGGGCAAACCTCATAGTGTTATGTATATGTTATTCGATATTTAGTTTGAGTTGTTCATCCGTAGTTTCAATAGAATCAGATTTGTCAGACGGAAAAGGAATAGATATAGTATCATCATCAACGTCTTCCTCTTGCTGTTTATGATTGACCTTATGAGTGTATAGCTTTTCGATAGGAAGAGAAGAATGGGTTTGCAATTTTTTGTTGTAGTTAATCAACAAAGTTTCGGCAAAGCCCAGCGAGCCTACACGCCGCTCTTTCGCATTACGGATTATCGTCTTTACTGAAAAAATACCATTTTTCTCTTTGAATATATCATCTTTTAAAGAATCGCCATAGGCATTTATCAGTCGGGCGACTCCATTAAGCATGTTGGCACTCAAGGATCGGTTTTCTCCTTCCCAAGTTCCAACACAGAGACGAAGCACACGGTCAAGAGTGTGGTATCCATATTTATCATATATTTGTTCTAAAGTAGATACTGCACATATTCCGCCGGGAACTGAACTGGAGCAGATTACAAGGTCATAAGATTCGACAAGTGCGTTTATGATTAAGTGCTTGTCGCTACCTGCTTCTAGGTTTGCCATAAATATTTCGTAAGGCAACAGAGGCTTCACGAATTTTGACTGATTGGCAAATATATCTGCTTCGTGTTCGTATTTCAAGTCATCATATATCATACACCATACTGGAGTCTCACGGGAGCCGGAGACAAGCGCAATAATCTCGATGGTATGCTGACCATTAAAAACATAGTTTATTCCATCACGGCGACTTACTTTAACCGGATTGATTTGGCATAAATCAAATTCATTAGCTGCCTTTTGAACGTGTTTTACAGATAGGTTTCGCTGATAGTCCTGATTGGATACCAGATTTTTGATTGGTATTAATTCATAGTGAACATCAGGCACATATTTTGAATAATCATCCATTATAGGTTATCCTCCTTTGCGAGTAGTGTCATTTCATCAATGGTATTTCTCAAATTATCTAATTGGTCTAATAACTTATGTTTTGCTCCTTTTGTTGTTATGTTGAAATTTATCATATTTTTTGCACGCTTCATCGAACTTATCCATGCAGGAATGGTCAATGTAAGGCTGGAAATTTCAGCATCAGGGTCATATTTTGGAAGCTGCTTTATAGGTATATCGCTTTGTGGTATTGGAGCAGGGGGGTTGGATATTTTCTGTACCGGTTTCCATTGCAATTCGTGTCGTATATCAGAGTAACTGATTTGTCCATCTGTTTCTTCAGAAAGATATTCGATAAGATTATCCAATTCCGTATTGGATAATTTCGACAGTGCTATCAGATTATCGTGAGATATCTTGATTTTGCCTGATAATATCCGTTTGGCGATTTCTGGACATTTCTCTTGGATGGCATCCATAGCTTTTGCATAAATTCCGTATTTGTACACCGTATTATGTGATATATTGTATTCCTTGCCGATTTCGTGAGCAGTCTTATTGTGGCTTGGAACTGCAACAACCTTTCTATGAGCAGCAGTTTGAACGGAAGAAGCAGTATGCTGGTTAATGCCGTCTGCATTTCGTGCCCCGATGATTTTCTCAGTTTCGTATTTCTTACCGATTAGATACTTTTTTGTCTCTTCAGAGATATTACGTCTGCCTAATTGGTTAGCACATATCCAAGCAATAACTTCATCTCTGTTTTGAAAAGCAGTGGAACGGCTTCGGAAAGGTATACGATTTTTATGACAGATTTTATATCTGTTATGTCCGTCGATGATAATTCCCTTCCATGTAGTCAATGGCTCTAAGCATCCTTCGCGTTTAATATTTTCTTCTAATTGCTCGTATTCTTTATCAGTAAGAGGTGCAAGTAGGGATTCAAACTCCGGGTCAATAATAAGTGTTTGGATATTAATATTACTGTCCATTTACACCTCTTTCTGCACCAAATAGTACACATTCATCTATAGAGAATTTTACAATTTCATAATCGGGAAGAAAGTTCCCATATATCCGGTAAGCTTTCATGGTTTCACATTGGCTACTGATAGACATAAGATTCTGGAGTAAATTCATACTGTACAATTCACAGCTTTGTCCTTTTTTTATGCGGTCATAATATACCCGGTGTGCAAGTACATCAGAACTGATACCTTTCATTATAGCAATGGTACGATCGTCAGGATTTACAAGAAGCTGTATGTATTCAGGTTGTCCTAATAAATCAAGCGTAGCCTTATGAATACGGATTAGGTTACGCTTAAAATTGATTGATATTATTGGTTGCTGTAAAGAGAGTTGTTTGTTCATAAGCATTTACCTCACTTTCGTTAACTTGAACTTCGTTATTGGCAGAAGCTGCAAGTGATTCAGCTTGCTGTTTCTTTCTTCTTACCTGTTCTTTTACTCCGAAAACTGTATAACCATCAAAGATATTGATTTGAAGAGAGTTTTGATGCTCTTCAACCGGAAGACCGAACTGGTTCTTCCATTCTTCGGGGTAGGATGCAGTTCTCGATGTGATTTCACGGTTATCATCCGTTACCTTTCTTACAAATATTTCAGGACTGTTCAGGTCAAATACGAAAAGCAGTTCATTGTTGGATTTAATAAGCTTACCAAGGAGCTTATATCTGTATTTGGGATTCCAGTCCATAAGACTTAATAACTTTCCATAGAATACACGGCAGGTGATTTGCTTTGGCGTGCGTTTGCTGGTGGCAGAACACCATCTGAAAGAATCCTTTGCATCTTCGGTACAGGGACGGACTGCAAGTTTTTTTTCATCCGGATTTACAAGTAACTGTACATATTCGATTTGTGGTAGTTTTTTTACACAGGCGGTATTTACATATACTTTGTTATCGCTAAAGGTAAGAGTAGGTTCAAAGGTGTGAGCAAAGAATTCTCCACGTACCACCTGATAACCATCAAAAGTAAACGAGTTATCCTCCGTAATTTCGATACCACCATCGAGTACTGTTGCTTTATTATGTTGTTCATTTTCGTTAGACAGATTATCCATGAGTGCCTCCTTTAAGGTTAATTTCATCAAGTATTTCATCTAATTGCTTTCTTACTTCTTCCGGAGTGGAAACATTAAGCTCTGTTGTTTCATAAGGAGTTCCTGTTGCCTGAGAGTTCCATTCTCCATCCGAAGAGAGTGTGTTTTGTTTTATAGACTGATAATAGTCTTCTCCAAATCCTTCTGCCCATTTTGCAGGATAAGCCAAAATGCTTTTCTTATTACTTGTTGTGAGAGGGGATATATCGGATTCATTATTCTTATATTCATTTTTGTTTGGTATAAGAATTTCAGTATTGTTAAGGTCAAAAAGCAGAAATATTTCATCATCTTTTTGCTTGCGGTAGCCTATGGCACGATATTTATTTTTTATATCCCAATTCAGAAGTTCATAAAGCATAGGCATAAAAGAAGTTGCGGAAATAGATTTGTTTACAATATTTCCATTAGAACTTCTTGCCCACTGGTAAGAGTATCTGCTGTCCTTCTTTGCCTGTCTGACAGCGAGATAACGTTTGGTAGGGTGTATAAGGATATCCACAAACAGTATGGAGTTCAATTTGCGAATGCTGTTCATGCCAAAGGTAATACTATCAGCTGTAATAGTGACCTTCATTCTGTCTGAGGTCTGGAAATATTCCGCATGAGCCAATTCAAAACCACGCAGGTCAAATTCGCCTTCGTTTGCTTCAATGGTTTCAATGTCATCCGTGACATTAATAGGAATACTTTTTGAGGCATTAATATAATCAGCTGCTTTGAACCCGGCCCATCGTGGATGGATGGGAACAAAGCCGGAGAGTATTCCGCTTTCTATTACATGAAGAGTAGGAAGAATTTCTTTATTTCCATACTTGGCATTGCTAATCATGTGTTGAACTGCTATGAAGTCATCTCTTGAGATGATAGGTTCGTGGTGGTCTCGTTTTCTGTATTGGTTTCTGTCTTGCCTATTTTTCTTTGATTTGTGGTCAAGATAATTCGGAGTATAGGTTTTACGGGCAAGGACATCACCGCAGTGTCTTTCGTTTTGGAGTATCTGCAAGACACTTGCGTGGGACCAGCGGGTATTACCTTTTTTTGTTTCCCGTTTTAGATTTGTAAGGGTATCTGCAATTTCCTGACAACTATAACCATATAGGTACATATAAAATACCAGCCGTACTGTTTTTGCTTCTTCTTCATTTACAATAAGATTACCTTCTTCATCATGGTCATAGCCAAGAAGTGTAGGTGTAAGGAAAATACCCCTTCTAAATCGCATTTCGATGGAAGAGTTCATAATTTCGCTTTTGGTGTGACTTTCTTCTTGAGCTAATGTTGCGATAAAGGATAGACTCATCTCACTATTAGCATTTAATGTGTAGATACCTTCCGTCTCAAATAGAATGCCTACCGGAGGATTTAGGCTTTTCAACTCTCTCTGATAGTAAATACAGTCGACGATATTTCTGGCAAAACGGGAAACACTTTTGGTCAGAATCATATCTATTTTTCCTGCTTTGCAGTCTTGTATCATTCTAAGGAATGCATCACGGTGTTTGAGTGATGTGCCAGAGATTCCTTCATCAGCATATATTTCAGTTAATATCCAGTTTGGTTGTCTGCTTACAACATCCTGATAGTGATTTTTTTGTAATTCATAGGATGATGTTTGTCTGGGATCATCCGTGGATACTCTTGCGTATACGGCAACTCGTTTAATGGTAGTATCATCCATTAGCGATTCTTGTGGGAGAGCAGGGATAACATCCAGCTCATCAGTATCTATACCTTTATATCTTTGACGGATTTTGTTTTTCTGTTCTTCTGAGGTTCCAATTTTCTTCTCGTTCTCATTCATAATGCATCTTCCTTTATCTGTAGGTTATGGATTATTATATTTTTTTCATAAGCGGAAATAAATAAACCAGAGGTCAAGTCATATACCTCTGGTTTATTTTCAAGAAAATTTTTTTGTGATTAAATTTGATTTTGCATTAATGTATTATTTATCCGTAAACCATTGGTTGTCACGAACAGCACATTTTAGGGCTTTGAGCATATCATTGATGAACTGCGTTTCATAGGAGTTAAGGTCAGCAATAATGGATAGCAGTTCGATAGGGAGCTGTTCTGCAAACGGAGTAATATGGTCGGTAAGCAGATTGTTTGGAGTTGTACCCAGCACCTCAGCAATTTTTATCAGTACAGGAAGGCTGATTTTCTTAGTTCCGGTTTCAATGTAGCTGATATATGGAGCCGAGAGGTTAGCTTTCTCAGCAAGCTGCATCTGAGACATATTCTTCTGGTTACGATAAAATTTAATTCTTTTCCCGATTAACTTGTAATTTATATTCATACTTTTGTCCTTTCTATGCGTATTCATTGAAAACGTATAGATTCCGGTGGACTTCGATAGTGAATATGTAGCTGATTACATAACAATGGTCTCCTGCTTTGAAAATTTGATATTCAACGCAAAAGAGGTTTGCCCCACATTGTGGTTCAAACCTCCTAAGTCCAATCTTTGCCTATATCATAACATGCTGTGGAGTTCAGAGCAATAATATGAAAAAATCATAAGAGGCATATTGTGTCGAATATTGCGATGAAAAATATTTGACATTATAGATTGTATCAAATAGATTTATAGGTGTGCAAGAAGTTATCTATAAGAAGTTATGCGAAAGGGTAAGTATGATGAACAAAAGAGCTGGGAAAAGTGCTATTATACATATAGCAGAGCAAGAAGGTAAGAAGGTAGAAGATGTAAGGGAAGAAATATGCAAAGCGATTGACATTGCATATGCTTCCAGAGAAAAACATCCTAAATGGGGTGAAATGTTTGGAAACAGAAAACCATCGCCGGAAGAATTTATTGAAACCATAGCATTAAAAGTTGCAAATTAAAAAAAGAACAATAGCAGTGGGTGTATCGTTCTTTTTTATTCTGGTTTATGGTATTCAATTAAATCTGATAATGAACAGTTAAGCGTATGACAGATTCGGATTAGTACATCAATATCCAGTCGGGTAATTGTATTGTTAATGTATCCGTTTAACTGGGAACGCTGTAGTTCAGCTTTTTGGCAAAACTTATTTTTGCTTAATCCTGCTTCGTCAAGAAGCTCTTTTAAGTGAATTTCAATACTGCCTCTATTTTCCAAGATAATACCTCCTTACAAGTGATATGTATATTATAGCTTTTTCTTAGTAGAAAAATCAGTTATAATATCCTAATGATAAGTAAGTAACTATAACAAGTTATACAATAGGAAGGATGAAGATAATCATGGGATTTACAGTGTATGAGAAATTAAGATATGAGTTATTTGAACAGTTACTTCCGGTGTTGTTGTGTACTGGTACAGAAGAGGAAAAGGAATCAATCCTAAATTTGCTTATACATAACGGGCATGAACTAATTCATGATAGTTTTAAAGAATTATGTGATATGGATAAGGTTGAATATCCATATGCAGATAATGATTTTGAGGTAAATTACTTTGAGAGAGGCGGAGTTAATTATGTGCAAATTATGTTACCGGAGATCGAAGCTTCTGAGGGAATCAATGATATTCTGCGTGCATATGTATTATATTCAGAAGTAGATGGAAATATTGATAGATATAAGTATTTTATTATCAAGAAGTTTGCAGAAGGAAATAAAACAGCAATATTAAATGTCAGTTCGGAAGAAAGAGGTTTGTTGGGACATGACCTTACAGACCATGACGGAGATATGGATTATGAATATTGGGCTTTAATAAATAATTATGCAACTCTACTTTCGCAGGATTTTGAGAAAGAGAAAAAAGCAGAACAGACAGATTCCCATTAAGGTTTCACATAAAAAGTTATACCCTATCCGGAGCATGATTGCATATTTTGATATTAAATGCTATATTTTACTTGGGCAACGTGTAGAAAGGATTGCCATTGGAAAGAAAAATAAAAGTAAATGCAACAAGTGCTTATAAATATAAGCAAGTTCCCACTCTTACACTCAAAGGAGATTATCTTAAAGCCTTTGGGTTCAATATTGACACGAAGGTGTCAGTCATGCTCGAACCGGAGCGAATAATTATTACCCCGATTAAACAAAATTGTATCGAGTAAAACAGCAGATAGAAAAATCACGTTGCCAATACAGATTTCACAATATTTTTTATGTGATTATAGACAAGAAAAATTACAGTAAATTTATTACCTTTATGATACAATGTCCGTAAATATAGGAAGGGTGTATAATTATCTTTTGTAACTTTAAGGATAGTTGTAAGAATGGAGAGGTCAGCTATGATAAAGAAGATATTTGAGAAGATAGTATTTGAAATTAGAATGCACATTATGGATGCAAGATGGCATAGTCAAGGGTTTCATTGTTTTGAACTATATCCACCGTCATTTTATTATAGATACACACCCGAGGAACAGAAACAGATTCGAGATAGGAATATGGCTGAGATAAGAGCATTGATAGAAGAATTTGAAGATTAGCATGGGGTAAATAATGAAAAATGATAGTGAACAATGAAAAAGTTCTTGCAAGTGAAGGCATAGTAATAACAAGTCCTTATTAATGGACAACTAAAAGATTATACTGGGAATCAAGATAAGAGAAATTTGCGAAATCATGTCTTAAATAAGCTGATTGGGAAAGGAGACACATATGGAAAGAATCATTTCAGAAATTTGTAATTCGGACCTTAAAAAAGAGACATTTAAGGATGCACAGTTTATTATGTTCGCCGAAGGTGGTGCAATGGGTGAACCGGGAGCAGTATGTATCGTGACTGCAGGTGGAAATATTTTTCACTGTAATTATGTGTATGGTGATGTAAAGCTCAGTGAATTAACCGATACGATTCCCGTATTGAAAGCATGGGATGCCGGTATGTTTGGAGAATATTCCAGTGTTCCGGATGGATGGCACTGTGAGTATCTGGGAGCCGGAAATCATTTGCTTATCAGAAATGATGTTTACAATAATTTTAAAAGCATTATTGGAGAAGACAAATCTCCATCTGATATATATGCGATGTGGTTGGATGCGGCATGGAAAATCATAGAAGGAAGAAATGCCGTGAATGATTCTTTTGAGGATAAAAGAGTGTATATTACATCTGAGCTTGTTCATGGAGACAATATACCTGATAGTCTACGAGTACAAGAGGGCTTCTTTTCAGATGGAAGAAGTTATTTGTCTGAAATGTGGTGCTATGAGCAGACAACAAATGTTACCTATTATTTTACTGTTGATGATCCTCTAAGAGGAATGCTACAAAATGACGATAAAACATTGGAAGAGTATTTAATTGAACAGAAGAAAATCAATGCTGGAGAAGAGCATCATATGGGAGTACAGATTCTTGATACAGAAGAGGGCAAGATATATTCTGTAACCGTATGTGTAGGTTGTGATGATGATTTCTTTTGTGAAGCATATATGTAAAAGAGGTTAGAGCATGAAGTATGCAGAGGTTGTAGCCAAGGCACAAAGGGAAAGAATAAAACCATACGGATATGGAAGAGTTCAGTATGTACCTTGTAACATTTGGAAAAATGGGAATCAGATTAATCTTTGGACATATTGGCAGGGTTTTCAGTTAGATGATATTGATGAACGAGGTGTGGACATTCTTCTTGTTGGGCAAGATTGGGGAAATCCAAATAGAAATCCAGAGGTGATAGAACGTATCTGTGAAATACAGACTGGAAATAGGGAAACAAAATACATATCTTCAAGTCCGACGGATAAAACCCTGAAAGAGTTGTTTAAGGTCTTTGGCGACAATGTAGATATCACAAGCATCAATCCCGGAATGAGACTTTTCTTTACAAATTATTCATTAGGATATAGAGAAGGGTCAGAAACCGGCGGAATGACAAAAACGCTTATGCGAATGGATGATGAATTATTCAATGACCTAGTTGTAGCAGTTAAGCCGAAGATTATTATTTGTCTTGGAAAAATTACCTATGAGATGGTCTCGGGTAAAGTTGTAAAGGGATTTGTTAAGAAACTCAAAGAAGGTGACCCTTTCAGAGCAACATTTCCATATGATAATTCTATACCAGTCTATGGAGTAGCACACTGTGGTTCAAGAGGTTTATCGAATGTAAATGGTATAGAAAGCATGAAGAAGGTTTGGGAAAAAATCGCTCTTGAATATAATACCTTATTATAGCACTGTATAAAACGATAGAGGACACAAGCGGTCCTCTATTATTTTACGGTGTTTCATCGTAGTCATCTTCAAACGTAAAGATATCTTCTACGGTAGTATTAAATATTTTGGCGATATCCATAGCAAGTTTTAGGGATGGATTATATCTGCCATTTTCGAGATTCCCTATGGTTTCACGTCGGACGCCTACAAGTTTTGCAAGCTCGGCTTGCTGCATATTACGTTCTTTGCGGAGTTCATGGAGTCTGGTTTTAAGTATTGGCATTAGCACCCCTCCTTTTCATACTTCAGGAAGAGTAATCCGGGAAGTATCTGAGAAGCGGCGACAAAGAAACCATATGCATTGCTAAATTGGAACGGCAGGAACATGGATATAATTCCAACTAACATTAATGAGCAGAGTATTATTTCAAGGCTGATGCTTTTTGCAGCCCAAATATGTTCATAGCTCATCTCATCATCAGGCTCTTGTTTGGCAAAGATTGTGATAAATGTGCAGATAGATGCCAGTACAAGAAATACTGCACCTATAACTCGTAAAGGCTTATATGTCATGAGATTCATTATTGAATACAAAAGCCAGGATATACCATTAATAATGTATCTTATGGTGTACCGCTTAGTGACAGACATTGGTTCCTTATTCGATTTATTCATTTTTATAGCCTCCTGTGTGATATATTTCTAACATTTGATACAAATATATCACATTAACGACGATATGTAAAGATAAATGTGTGAAATATATCACGTCATGGGATGTTTTATTAGTAACAAGTCCGTATTAAAGGTCAGCTAAAGTATTATATTGTGAATTAAGAGTGGAAGATTTCCGGTCAAATAATGGGTCAAATGAAAAAATGCAGAAAACGATGGTATGAGTACTGAATAATGGACTCAAGAAGATGTAGAATTGGAATCAAGATAGGAAAAAACTATCAAGATTCCTTTTTCATTTGGGAGAACGGAGGTTGAAATGGAGCAAATTTTGTATTGATATCCGCATGTATGAGTTCTCGTACAATCTGATTGCGAAATCGACTGCGTTATGATATACTTAGACTGTCGATGTAAACAATCGTATGTTTGAAATTGGGAGGACGCTGCATGTCAACTGAACGAACAAAAGTCAACTATAAACCATTATGGAAAATGCTTATAGACAGAGATATTTCAAAGCAACAGCTTAGAGAAAAGACTTCTATAGCCAGAAGTACTATGGTTAAGATGGCAAACAATGAATATGTAGCAATGGACGTATTGGTGCGAATATGTCTTGCTTTGGATTGTGGAATGGATGATATCGTAGAAATTGAAAGAGACAATGGAGGAATGTAGAAATGGCAGAATTAGAGAACAGTAAAGATCTAATAAGCGTATTGTGGAGTGGGGCAGATATATTACGCTCTAAGATGGATGCGAATGAATATAAAGATTATTTGTTAGGAATTGTTTTCTACAAATACTTGTCCGATTCATTTTTGATTAAGGTGTATGACTTGATTTATGATGAAAAACCGGAATCATTGAAGGTGGCTCTTGATGCGTATATAGAAGCACTTGAAGATGAAAGTGCAGAGGAACTGAAAGAACAGATTAAGGCGGAATTCCATTATGTAATTGAACCGGAGCTTACATATACTTGTTTCGCTGAAGCTGCCAGAAATAATGCTTTTAATAGAGAGTCTTTGCAAAAGGCGTTTAACAATATTGAACAGAGCGACCCTTTGTTTGCTGATTTGTTTACGGATATAGATTTGTATTCCAATCGTTTAGGAACCGGAGACCAAAAGCAGAGTGACACCATTTCTAATCTTATAAAAGAGATTGATAAGGCAGATTTGTTAAATTCAGATTCAGATGTATTAGGTAATGCATATGAATATTTGATTGGACAGTTTGCATCTGAGACAGGAAAAAAAGCGGGGGAATTCTATACACCGCAGGCTGTATCCAAAATTCTGACTAAGATTGCGATTGCCGGACAAGAAGACAAAATGGGATTGTCTGTATATGATCCTTGTATGGGTTCCGGTTCTCTTTTGTTGAATGCAAAGAAATATTCAAAACATCCAAGGACTATTAAGTATTATGGACAAGAGCTGATGACATCAACATATAATCTTGCCAGAATGAATATGTTTTTACATGGAATTATGCCTGAAAATCAGAAGCTTCGCAATGGCGATACCCTTGATGGGGATTGGCCAACAGGCGAAGAAACAGATTTTAATATGGTGCTTATGAATCCGCCATATTCTGCAAAGTGGAGTGCGGCAGCAGGTTTTTTACAGGATGAAAGATTTAGCGACTATGGTGTTTTGGCACCAAAGTCAAAGGCAGATTATGCATTTTTACTTCATGGATTATATCATTTGAAGAACAATGGTACTATGGCGATTGTATTGCCTCATGGTGTTTTGTTTAGAGGAGCAGCAGAAGGGAAGATTAGAGAAAAATTGCTGCGTTCCGGTAATATTTATGCGGTTATTGGTTTGCCGGCGAACTTATTTTATAATACTTCAATTCCTACATGTATTATTGTGTTGAAGAAGCACAGAGACGGTCGAGATGTATTGTTTATAGATGCTTCTCAGAAATATGAAAAGGGAAAGAAGCAGAATGCAATGACTGATGAAAATATCGATTCTGTAATTGAACTTTACAATAAGAGAGAAACTGTAGATAAAGAATCGTATCTGGCAAGTTTTGAAGATATTGAGAAGAATGATTTTAATCTCAATATTCCTAGATATGTTGATAACTTTGAAAAGGAAGAGGAAATTGATTTAAGTGCTCTTCTTGATGATATGAAAGATACTGATAAGCAGATAGCAGAAGTTCAGGGTGAGTTTTTGGCGATGCTTAAGGACTTAACTTCGGATGATGAAAGTATTATGTCTTCACTAAGTAGCTTCATCAACATGATTGAGGGGTGATAGATATGAAAAATCCAAAAATTAGATTTAAAGGTTGTACTGAAGATTGGGAACAGCGTAAGTTAAATGAAATTGCTGAAAAGGTAACAGAAAAGAATAAAAATAATCTATACGATGAACCTTTTACTAACTCTGCTGAGCAGGGGATTATTAGTCAGAAAGATTATTTTGATAGAGAAGTAGTAAATGAGGAAAACTTAGACGGATATTATGTGGTTAGAGAAGATGATTTTGTTTATAATCCGAGAGTATCCGTAAGTGCTCCAGTAGGACCAATTAATCGTAATAAACTGGGCAGAAATGGCGTAATGTCGCCGCTTTATACTGTCTTCCGAACACATGATATAAACACCACTTATCTTGAACATTATTTTAAGACAAAGTGCTGGCATTTGTTCATGAAAATGAATGGTGATTCGGGAGCAAGATTTGATAGATTTTCTATTGCAACATCTCTGTTTATGGAGATGCCAATACCATATCCAGAAATGGATGAGCAGGCTAAAATTGGAGGCTATTTTGATGAGTTAGATAAGCTCATCACTCTTCACCAGCGAAAGTGCGAGGAGACAAAAAAACTAAAAAAATATATGCTTCAAAAAATGTTTCCGAAAGACGGAGCAACAGTTCCGGAAATTCGATTTGCCGGATTTACTGAAGCTTGGGAACAGCGTAAGTTCTCGGAATTATATAAAAAGGTTTCTGAAAAAAACGATTTAAGTTTTGGACCAGACAAAATAATATCTGTAGCCAATATGTATTTCAAAGAAGATGTAAAGGCATCGGATGATGATTATATGAGAACATATAACATCATGCGTCTTGGCGATATAGCTTTTGAAGGCAATAAAAGTAAAAACTATGCACATGGAAGATTTGTGGAAAACACGATAGGTGATGGCATTGTATCGCATGTTTTCGATGTTTTTAGACCTCTTGGAAAATATGACATTAACTTCTGGAAGTATCTAATTAACAACGAAGATATAATGGGTAGAATTTTAACTCGTTGTACAAAAGCTTCTACAATGATGACAAACTTAGTTGCGAATGATTTTTTGAAAGAGAGTATTCTTGTACCATCAATTAGCGAGCAATGTAAGATTGGAGAGTATTTTGAACAGTTAGATAACCTTATCACCCTTCACCAGCGAAAGTCCGATGAATTGCAAAATATTAAGAAATACATGCTTCAAAATATGTTTGTGTAAGGAAGTTCACATGAAAAAAATGAGATGTTTTCAAAAATTGAAAAAATGAAAATAGAAGAAGCTAAGATGTAAAATAGTGCTAACTTACGCTGTATTCAATCTACAGTTAAATAATTGCATATTCATATAATTAAGTTGTTTGGAGCAATCTATAAATGTTTAGCAACTTTCAAAATACAAACAAATAGTTGCAATTTACAATTGTGTTTGGGAACAGCGTAAGTTGGGTGATGTCTTTGAAGAATATGCAGAAAAGAATCATCCAGAGTTGCCAGCCCTTACAATAATTCAAGGTGGTGGAACTGTTAGAAGAGATGAGTCCGAACGAAATATTTTGTATGACAAGGATAGTCTTTCGGGGTATAAAATGGTGCGAAAAAATGACTTCGTTTTGCATCTGCGTTCATTTGAAGGAGGTTTGGAAAAAGCTACCTGTGATGGCGTGATAAGCCCAGCATATCATACATTTCATGGTGCTGATACTGATGCAAGATTTTATTATGCATACTTCCGGTCATATGATTTCATCAAGAGAAAATTGGTGCCTCATATATATGGGATTCGTGATGGGAAAAGTATTGATGTTGAAGGTATGAAAAGCATCGAAATTCCTTATCCAAGTTATGCAGAACAGATACGAATTGGAGACTATCTTGAAAGGATAGATACCCTCATCACCCTTCACCAGCGACAAAAGTCTAATTCTGTGGAAAATAATCAGTATGTTTGGGAACAGCGTAAGTTGGAAGACTATCTTGAAGTTTCAAGGGAAAAGAATAAGGGAGAATCTTACGATAAAGAGGATGTATTGTCTGTTTCTGGTGAGTTTGGAATAGTTAATCAGATAGAATTCCAGGGAAGATCATTTGCAGGAGCATCAGTGGCAAATTATGGTGTAGTTGAAGTCGGAGATGTAGTTTATACGAAGTCGCCGCTAAAATCCAATCCATATGGAATTATTAAGACAAATAAAGGAAAATTGGGCATTGTATCGACTTTATATGCTGTATATAAACCAAGAGAAAATACTGATTCGGAATTCGTTCAGATTTATTTTGAATTAGATTCTCGAATGAATTCGTATATGCATCCTCTTGTAAATAAAGGTGCAAAAAATGACATGAAAGTGTCAGATGAGAATGCATTAAAAGGCCCAGTTATATTTCCAAAATTGGATGAACAAAAGGCTATTTCACAATATTTTAGAGGTCTTGATCACCTCATCACCCTTCACCAGTGTAAGTGCAAAATTGTTCGACTTAAGTGTCTAAACGAGTGGGAACAGCGTAAGTTGGGTGAAGTTACTGAACGAGTCCAAGGAAATGACGGAAGAATGGATTTGCCGACGCTTACTATTTCGGCTGCAAATGGTTGGTTAGACCAGAGAGATAGATTTTCTTCAAACATTGCAGGGAGCGAACAAAAGAATTATACCCTATTGCATAAAGGTGAGTTATCCTATAATCATGGAAATTCAAAACTTGCAAAATACGGCACAGTTTTTGCCTTGAGAACATACGAAGAAGCCCTTGTACCAAGGGTTTATCATAGTTTTAAGGTTAATGAAGAAGCCAGTGCAGATTTCATTGAATATGCATTTGCAACTAAGTTACCAGACAGAGAATTAGGAAAACTTATTTCCTCTGGAGCACGAATGGATGGGCTTCTTAATATTAATTATGATGAGTTCATGAGTATCAATATGATGTTGCCGTCTATTGAAGAACAGATAAGAATAAGTGAGCATTTAAGGAAGATTGATACCCTCATCACCCTTCACCAGTGTAAGGATTATCAGAATAGCAATGAACCATTTTTCGATTGGGAACAGCGTAAGGTTTCTGACGTAGCAGAAATAATTGCAGGAGGAACTCCAAGTACAAAAGAAAATAGTTATTGGGAACCTAAAGAAATTCCATGGTTATCTTCGGGTGAAGTACATAAAAAATATATTACATTCACTGACGATATGATTTCTCAAATTGGAATGAATAATTCAAGTGCCAAAATGGTGGCGAAAGATTCGGTGCTTATCGCTTTGGCAGGACAAGGGAAAACACGTGGAACAGTAGCAATTAACCGTATTCCGCTGACTACGAATCAATCTATTGCAGCGATGACATTTAATGAAGATTTCATTCCGGAGTTTGTATTTTATAATTTAGAGAATCGATACGATGAGATAAGAAGAATGTCGTCTGGAGATGGCTCTAGGGGTGGACTTAACAAACAGTTGGTAGGAGATATAGAAATTCCATATACGGAAAAGGAAGAACAAGAGAGGATTGGTTCATTTTTTGAAGCTCTCGACCACCTCATCACCCTTCACCAGCGGAAGCATAATGGCATGAAAAATGCCTTAAATTACACAAAAATACTAATATTAATAGCAAAGGAGACGATTATAATGCCAGAATTAGAAGCGATAATTGAGCAAAAGTTAATTGACCAATTAGTTTATGGTGATTCCCAGTGGACTTACAGAGGAGATCTGAAAACAGAGGAGGATTTGTGGGCAAATTTCAAATATATTCTTGAACAGAATAATAAGGATAGATTGAACGGAGAAAACCTTTCTGACTCTGAGTTTGAACAGGTCAAAAATCAGCTTCAATTTTCATCGTTCTATAAGGCTGGCGAATGGTTAGTTGGAGAGAATGGTAAAGTTATGGTCCATGTCCAGAGAGATACTGAGCGTCTGCATTTGGTTGTTATGAATCATGAGCATATTGCAGGCGGTAGTAGTGTTTATGAAGTAATTAATCAGTACAGTGCATTGAGGACGGACGAGAATAGTAATGCTCCATCCAGAGACAGAAGGTTTGACGTTACTCTTATGATTAATGGTCTTCCGATGATACACATAGAATTAAAGAATAAGCAGCATTCATATATGGATGGATTCTGGCAAATAAAAAAATATATCGGTGAAGGTAAATTCACGGGTATCTTTTCTGCTGTTCAGATGTTTGTAATCAGTAATGGAGTTAATACAAAGTATTTTTCTGCTGCAAGTGATACAGAGTTGAACCCAAAATTTATAAGTGGATGGCTGGATAAGGATAATAACCCTGTAGCAGATTACCTTGATTTTGCGAAAAGTGTTCTTCGGATTCCGGAAGCACATGAAATGATTGCCAGATATACGGTATTAGATGAAGATGCAAAGAGATTGATATTGTTACGTCCATATCAGATTCATGCAATAGAGTCTATTAGAGAGGCTTCCAAGTGTGGAAAGTCAGGTTTTGTTTGGCATACAACCGGTTCAGGTAAGACATTGACATCTTACAAAGCTACCAGAAATTTGTTAATGGATATTCCGGCAATTGATAAGGCTATCTTTTTGATTGATAGAAAAGACTTGGATACGCAGACAACTATGGCATTTCAGGCTTATGCAAATAATGACTTGATTGATGTTGATGAAACAGATAATGTGAATGATCTTAAGAAAAAGCTGAAATCGGATGACAGACAGGTAATCGTAACTACAATTCAGAAATTGCAAAGATTGATTACAAAGAGGCTGACAGAAGGAACACCGGAGTATGGCAAGATTAAAAATCTAAAGATTGCTTTTGTAGTAGATGAGTGTCATAGAGCAGTTACGCCTGGTACAAAGAGAGAACTGGAGAGGTTCTTTGGTAATTCTTTATGGTTTGGATTTACCGGAACACCGAGATTTGCGGAAAATCCATATCCACAGATGGGAGATTTGCCTCGTACTACTGAAGAACTGTATGGGGAGAGGCTTCATAAATATACGATTCAGAATGCAATTCACGATAATGCAGTTCTTGGTTTTCAAGTTGAGCATAATGGACCTAAGAATATTGCGGATGAGACAGACAGTAGTGCCTATGATAATGAAACACATATGTTAAAAGTGTTGGATGTAATATTGAACAAATCGTACCACAAGTTAGGCTTCCAAAATGGTAAAGGAAAGACTTACGAAGCGTTGCTGACCACAAGCTCTATTCAGATGGCACAGAAGTATTATGATTTATTGACCAGAGTTAAAAATGGGGAAACATCACTTGTGATTGATGAAAAAATCAAGCAGGTATTACCTGATTTCCCTAAGTTTGCTATTACATATTCTGTTTCTGAAAATGAAGAAGGTTCACATGTAAATCAACAGAAAATGCAAAGTTCACTTGATGATTATAATGCGATGTTTGGGACTAAGTATGAATTATCTCAGATTCAAGGGTACAATGGCAATTTGAATAAGCGATTGGCACGAAAGGATGCAAAATTCCAAAGCAGAAATGAACAGCTCGATTTAGTAATCGTGGTTGACCGTTTGTTGACCGGATTTGATGCACCTTGTATGTCTACTATATTTATTGACAGACAACCTATGGGACCGCATGATTTGATTCAGGCTTTTTCAAGAACTAACCGTATTTTCGATAAGAATAAGTCATATGGGCAGATTGTTACATTCCAAGCCCCGGTGTTATTTAAAGAGTGTGTAGATAATGCTGTGAAATTATACTCCGCTGGAGGAACGAAAGAGGCACTTATGGCGGATTGGGAAGAAGTCGAGCCTGCATTTAGAAAGGCACTTGCAGCGCTCCGTGTAAGTGCAGAGACTCCGTCAGTGGTTCCAGGAATGTCATTAGACGAAAAGAAAGTTTTTGCAAAAATATTTCAAAATTTCGACAGGCTGTTTGCACAGCTAAAATCCTTTACTAATTATGAAGATTCAATGCTTGAGGGTTACGGAATTACAGAAGACGAATATTACGATTATGCAGGACATTATCTGAATGTATTAGCGGAGATAAAGCCGGGACCAGACCCTGGACCAGACCCGGATCCGGGACCTGAACCTGGTCCAGAAATAGATCCTGATTATGAACTGATGGCTTACAGTAACACCAAGATTGATTATGAGTATATCATCAATCTGATTCAGAATATTGTCACGCCAAATGAGGATGAAGAGAATATTACACCTGAAGAACGTCAGAAAAAGATTGAGGAAGTTAAGCAGTATGTAGAGGAGCTTCGTAAAGAAAATCCTAAAGTGGCAGATATTATGTCCAGTCTGATTTATGAAATTGAGTTGGATGAGAATAAATATAAGGGACAGTCAATTCTTAACATTGTTGAGACTATGAAGAGTGATTGTATTGACAAAGTTATTACTGATTTCTGTATTACATGGTATGCATCTAAAGAAGATGTTATGTATGCTGCTATGCATTACAGAAATGGTGAAATTCCAAATGAGAGTGCGATAAAGGCAACAATTGATTTTACCAGTTACAAGAATGCACAGGAAAAGGCATTGCCAAAGTTTAAGTTTTATGCACAAATGATAGCGGAACTGAGAAAAACTTTAGAGGAAGAAATAAAGCCACTCATTTCACATTAATCTAATTGCATAGTGCTACCTCTGTTATTAAAAATGTTTATATCAGCGTAAGCATTTTTTTGAGAAATGGAGGTAGCTTATGCTAAATGAAATGGATAAATCATCGCTCTTCTGTAACTATTACAGACAATGGGTCGATGTGTATAAAAAAGGTGCAATTAGAGAAGCAACAATGGCAAAGTATATGATGACTTTGAAATGGGTGGAAAAACTTGTGCCGGATTTAAGATTATGTGATTTGACAAGAACCGCATACCAACAGCTGTTGAATGATTATGCCAAGGAGCATGAGAGACAGACTACTTTGGATTTTCATCATCAGTTGAAGGGGGCAATTCTTGATGCCGTAGATGAAGGATTGCTTCAAAGAGATCCAACTAGAAAAGCGATTATCAAAGGAAAAACACCTAAGGCTAAGAAGATTAAGTATCTGAATCAATTTGAATTGCATACATTAATCGCTAACCTTAATATACAGGAAGAACCAAATTGGGATTGGTTCATTCTTTTGGTTGCCAAGACAGGCATGAGGTTTTCAGAAGCCTTGGCGATTACTCCGAGTGATTTTGATTTTGCTAGGCAGACTCTTTCAATAAGTAAGACTTGGGATTATAAAGGTGAAGGTGGATTTTTACCTACAAAGAACAAGTCTTCGGTAAGAAAGATTCAAATTGACTGGCAGATTGTAGTTAAGTTTTCAGAACTTGTAAAAGGGATGCCTGAAGACAAACCGATTTTTGTTGGTGAGGATAAAATTTACAATTCTACCGTGAATGATGTTCTTACCAGACATTGTAAGGAATGTGGAATTTCTTCGATTTCAATTCATGGTTTACGTCATACACATGCATCGTTGCTTTTGTTTGCAGGTGTATCTATTGCAAGTGTTGCTCGTAGATTAGGACATGCAAGTATGACGACAACGCAGAAGACTTATTTGCATATCATTCAGGAATTAGAAAATAAAGATGTAGATTTAGTAATGAGAACTTTATCAGGTTTATAAAATTAGTATGATATGAAATGCTTACGCTGATTTTTTAATAAAAGAAAGAGGTTTAAAAGGAGGAATTCTATGCGAATTGTGTTTTCTAATATCGCATGGATGCGAGATTATACAGGGAATGAAGATGGAACGGATGTGAACTATATAAAGATGAGGAGTGTGTGGAAGAGTTTTGATTTTATATTGTGCAAAGCATCCAACAAATAATTTCACTACAACATATCAGAGTATGCGTGAGGTAACGGTATAAAGATTTCCGTATCATATGATTGACTAAAGTTAGCAAAAACTGTAAAAAAGGCGGTGTGGTTGCGTGATTAACAGAGATAAATTACAAGAGGTATTAAGAGAGTATAAAAAAATATTTAATACTCGTTGGAAGGACGAAAAATTCAAATGGGAAGCAGTAAAGTGGTTTCAGGAGCACTGGGACATCAATGCTGAAAATTTCAGTGAGATGTTTGCAAAAGCAACGGAGAAAACAGCAGGGTTACTAGCATCCATGAATAATTTCCCGAGAAAAATGATGATTCAGTATGCAGAGGATGATGCAGAGGCGGTAAGAGCCATGTTTATCCGGTTGTATGATGAAGGCAAAGAAGTCACAGACAGAGTGTTACAGTTCCAGTCTGATGCTCAGGATTTGTGTGAACGTCTGTCTCCGGGATATCAGCATTATCAGAGACCAATGGCAATTACGGTATATCTCTGGTTGAAATATCCGGATAAATATGATGTATTCAAATATTCTGTATGTAGGGGGACAAGCATATACCTTGAAAATGACTTTAAACCAACAAAAGGGCACACAGACGAGAATATCAAGGAAAATGCCAAGCTGGTGGATGCTATTCGAGAGGCAGTAAATGAAGATTCAGAACTGATTTCTATGTTTGAAGCAAGTCTTGATGATAGCTGTTATATGGATGACAGCCATAGAATACTTGCATTTGATGTTTCCTTCTATATTGCTACCATCCTTGCTGACAGTTCCAAAACAGAAAAGGTGGAATGGATTGGAACGGATTATGACCCCGGTATTACTACTAAGATGTGGGAAGAATTATTTGAAGATGAAGATGTCTTCAATGCACAGAGCTGGGAAATCCTATATCGAATGCTTGACTATGGTGGAATGGCAACCTGCAAGCAGTTATCGGTTAAATATGGTGAGAACATCAATTTTTATAACAATGGTGCAACTGCGTTGGCAAAACGGGTGGCAAATAAAGTGGGCTGTGATGTTTCCACAAGAGAAAAGGAAGGTACGAAAAGATATTGGACAATCCTGTTTACCGGAAGGGATGCGGAATCGGATGAGGAAGGTTCTTTTGTGTGGAAACTCAGAGATGAACTGGCAGCTGCTTTAGTTGATGTAGATTTTTCGGACACAGACCTGTACGCAAATCATTCAGAAGGAGATGTGAATTACTGGTGGCTTAACGCCAATCCGAAGATTTGGAGTTTTGCAAATATTGATGTAGGCGAAGAACAGACTTATACGATGTACAACGATAATGGAAATAAGCGTAGAATTTTCCAGAACTTCCTTGATGCGAAGGAAGGCGATCTTGTCATTGGTTATGAATCAAACCCTGTCAAACAGATTGTCGCTTTGTGTCGAATTATCAGAGAAAACGATGGAGAAAATCTGTACTTTGAAAAGGTAGAGGGTTTAACAAGCCCTATTGATTATGCAACACTAAAGGATGCTCCGGAACTGGAAAAGATGGAGTATTTCGTGAATCCCCAAGGCAGCCTGTTCAAACTGACAAAAGGGGAATATGATTTTATCATGGATATTATCCGGGAGGAAAATCAGGAGACACCAATCGGAAGTGAACAGCTTGAAACTTATGATAAGGACGATTTCCTTTCAGAAGTGTATATGACTTCCGAGAAGTATGATACATTGAAGGGACTTCTGTTAAACAAAAAGAATATCATATTGCAGGGTGCTCCGGGTGTTGGTAAAACCTTTGCAGCTACAAGACTTGCATACTCCATTATGGGTGTTAAGGATGATGCAAGAGTGGAATTTATTCAGTTCCATCAGAATTACTCCTATGAAGATTTTATTATGGGGTATAAACCAAGCGGAGAAGGATTTGAGCTTCAGAGTGGTATTTTCTATAAATTCTGTCAGAAGGCAGCGAATAATCCTGACTTGCCATATTTCTTCATTATCGACGAGATTAATCGTGGAAATATGAGTAAGATTTTCGGTGAGCTTTTAATGCTGATTGAAAAAGATTACAGGGGCAAGAAGCTGACACTTGCATATAACGGGCTTCCATTTTCAGTACCGAAAAATCTGTATATCATCGGTATGATGAATACTGCGGACAGAAGCCTTGCACTGATTGATTACGCACTTAGAAGAAGATTCAGTTTCTTTGCAATGGAGCCGGGATTTAGTTCGGATGGTTTCAGGGAATACATGAAATCTTTTGATAATGATACATTCAATATTCTGATAGAGAAAATCAAAGACCTGAATTTTGAGATAGCAAAAGACCCTGCACTGGGAGCCGGATTCTGTATCGGACACAGCTATTTCTGTGGTCAGGATGCATGCAGCGATGAATGGATGCAGTCGGTAGTAGAATATGATATTCTGCCGATGCTGGAGGAGTACTGGTTCGATGAGCCTGCAAAGCTGCAGAAATGGCAGAATATTTTAAGAGGAGTGTTTAACGACTGATGACGAATGACAAAGGGATTTTGATAAAAAATATATATTATATGCTGACCTATGCATTTCAGTCCCTGCGTCAGTCTAATTATGACATGGTGGCTGCGGAGGACTTTGAGAATATTCACGATATGTTTGCGGCCATCCTTGGCAAAGGTGTTGCAAGTCAGTTAAAGCAGGGACTGTATCGTGAGTACATCTTACAGCAAGAGGAATTATCCGTGCTTCGCGGCAAATTGAATATGCAGGGGACAATCAAAAATAAAATTCAGCATAAGCAAAAGTTGTCCTGTGAATATGATGAATTGTCAGAGAACAATTTGCTCAATCAGATATTAAAAACAACCATGCAGATTTTGGTCAGACAAAAGACTGTAAAGCCAGAACATAAGGTTGTGCTTAAGAAAAACCTTGTCTTTTTCGACAATATAGATGAGATAGCACCGGGACAAATTAAGTGGGATAAGATTCGGTATCAGAAGAATAATCAGAGTTACCGTATGCTCATGAATGTATGTTATCTGGTATTGTCCGGTTTACTATTGTCTACGGATAAAGGGGAAGTAAAGCTTGCGTCTTTTCTGGATGACAGAGCCATGCACAGCCTGTATGAAAAATTCATACTGGAATATTATCGGTATCATCATCCGGAATATAAAGCGAACCCTGATACGATCCCATGGGATATTGATGATGGAGTGATTGAGTTTCTCCCGACAATGGTTACGGACATTACTTTAAAGCATGGGGACAAGACTCTGATTATTGATGCAAAGTATTATACCCATACCATGCAGAGCCAGTTTGATGTGCAGAGTATTCATTCCGGTAATCTCTATCAGATATTTGCGTATGTGAAGAATCTGGATAAGGATAATACTGGAAATGTGGCAGGAATGCTTCTTTATGCTAAGACGCAGGAACAGATTACACCGAACAATAAATATTCCATGGGTGGCAATACCATCTGGGTAAAGACTTTGGATTTGAATCTGCCATTTACACAGATAGCGGAGCAGTTGGAAAAAATCGCAGGAGATTATTTTGGTAAGGATGAATGAATCACAAAAATGGATGGAAATTGTCAAAAGATTTTCAAATACAGGTGAGACCGGAGGGTGTCCAAACTGTGGATATGAAGAAAATCTAGAGGTAATTATAACAGAAGATGGTTTAGGTTCAGTTACATTCCATTGTAAGGGATGCAACCGATACACACATTTTGATGGAAGAAGGATTTGATTTTGGAGCAAGAGTATCATTCAGAATTATTTGATATCAGGCGGGTCTGTGAAAATGATAAGGAACTGTTTCGTGAAGTTGCTAAAGCAGAATACTTATTTGGCAGGCTTTATGATGTGGAACCGGATATTGGATTAAAAGTATATTGGGAAAGCTTGATTGGAGATGATACAGAGATAAATTATTCCGTGTTCCTCAAAAATGGGGATTTGCTGGGCAGATTAGCATTACAAAGTGTTGATAACAAGTTTCCCGAGTTGGCTATTATCATCGTGAAACAATATCAAGGGCAAGGATATGGTGAATTATTATTGAAAGAATGGCTGAATTGGATTTGCTCAACAATGGGATATCACCGGATAAACATAAGGATTGATAGTAGCAATACTAGAAGTATAAAACTGTTTAGGAAACTTAAGGCTATAGTGGATAGGGAAGAGGACATTATATATTGTCATTTAGATTTACCAATAAAATAGGAGTGGATGAATGCACGATTACAATAATAATGGTATTTCTGATAAAGAAGACTTAATAATAATGGAAACTGATGAAGAAAATATACGTAATGGTGCCAATACTGCAATTCCGGCGATAGTAGTAGGAATTATTGTAATAGCAGTTATTTTGTATTTCACAGTACTATGAATGGAGGGAATATGGCAGATACAAAAAAATCCAGTTCTTTAGAACAGCAAAGGGCAGAAGATGAAATATTTTGTATGGTTGAAGATTGGCTGGGGTGTAAAGTAAGCAGAAATCCAAAGGTAAAGATGAGTAATAATGACTCAGTACATATCGAGCCGGATTTCTATTCTGAAGAATATAATATTATAGGGGAAATATTTGCTCATATCGGAGGGAATAAGAGAGGGCAAAGCACCAAAATCGCCAATGATATTCTTAAAATGCTTTTGGTTGAAAAAGATCGGGGTAAAAGTTTTAGAAAAATAATTGTGGTTTGTGATGAACAAGAAGAAAGGACTCTGGCAGGAAAATCGGCACTTGCAGAAAGTATCCGACAGTTTGGAATAGAGTTGAAGCGAGTAGAGATATCGAATGAATTAAGAGAAACTATTATATCGGCACAAAACAGACAACTTATGATAAATGGGTAGGTGGAAATGCTATGGAAAAAATCGAAGCCTTAGAGAAGGTTGGAAGATATCTTCTTTCGGGAGAACAGGAAACTGCAAAGATGTTGATAAATGAACAGTATCCCTTTAGACATATAGAAGCAACGGGAAGGGCATATACGGATAAACAGAAAATGCAACAATTTAAAAAGGATGGTTTTATAGACAGATATAGTGGAAAGAAACTGGTGAATCCCGGATTCTTGAAGGTTTTATCTCATTATATCCCGGAGGAATTTCCGTATCACTCGCATTGGAAAATGGAAGAGTGTCATAATGCATATTGGGAGTTCATTCCAACGGTAGATCATATATACCCGGTTGCCCTTGGCGGTGCCGATTCAGAGGAAAACTGGGCGACCACATCTATGCTGCATAATTCTATTAAAAATAACTGGACTTTGGAGCAGTTAAACTGGAAATTGTATGATGCAGGTAACTATGAAGAATGGGATGGACTGACAGCACTATTTATTGAACTGGTAAATGCAGATAAAACATTATTGGAAGATTCATATATTAAGAAATGGTACAGATTATCGTGTTAATTGAAGGAATGGTGGTATGAAGATTTTTGTAGATGCAGATGCATGTCCTGTTGTGCGTATTGTGGAAGAAGTGGCAGAAAAATATAGAATCGATGTTACATTGCTCTGCGATACGAATCACATTTTGACTTCCGATTACAGTGAAGTTATTGTAGTTGGGGCAGGAGCAGATGCTGTAGATTATAAGTTGATTAGTATTTGCCATAAAGGAGATATCGTAGTTTCTCAGGATTACGGTGTTGCAGCAATGGCACTTGGCAAAGGAGCGTATGCCATTCATCAATCCGGTAAGTGGTACACGAATGATAATATTGATCAGATGTTGATGGAGAGACATCTTAACAAGAAGGCAAGACGGGGCTCTCACAAGAATCATATTAAAGGACCGAGAAAACGCACAGACGAAGATGATGAACGCTTTGCCCAGTCCTTTGAAAAACTCATACTGATGTCAAAGTCAAAAGAAGGTGGTCAGAGTGGGACTTTTTAAGAAGAAAACAATAGCAAATACATATGATAAGGACAATAAGAAGCCGGTAATTAAAGCGAGCATCTGCAATGGAGAACAGGTTGCAGGTTTTAAAGACATCCATACAGGTAAGATAGAAGAGGTGATGTTGATTAAGAACCCGGCAGAACGTGATACTTTTAAGAAAATATATGGAATAGATGAAGAAATAGCGAAGGAATACTAATATGAATATACAAATATTTGGAACAAAGAAATGCAATGATACTAAGAAGGCGGAGCGTTTTTTCAAGGGTGCACACAGTCCGGTGGACTGTAGTTTTGCACGGACCGGAGCGGAAGCGAAGACCGTGGCATAAAGTATCAGTTCATTGATATGAAAGAAAAAGGCATGAGCAAAGGCGAATTTAATTCAGTAGCTCAGGCAAATGGTGGATTAGAAAATATGGTTAATTGGGATGGCAAGGACAAGGATTTACTTGCTCTTATTAAGTATATTGCAGATGAAGATAAACTGGAAAAGGTACTTGATAATCCGCAGGTAATTAAAACCCCGGTAGTAAGAAATGGAAAGCAATCTACACTTGGATATCAGCCTGATGTATGGAAGGGATGGAATTAATGGTAAAGAAGATAATGCATGATCCGCTGTTTCTGGCACAGAAGTCAGTGGATGCAACAGAGGCAGATAAACAGATTGTGACTGATTTGCTTGATACACTTAGGGCAAATTTAGAACACTGTGTTGGTATGGCTGCGAATATGATTGGAGTAAAAAAGAATATCATTGTAGTAGCAGCCGGACCATTTCAGTTTGCAATGATAAATCCGGTAATAACAAAGAAAACCGGAGCATATCAGACTGAGGAAGGATGTCTTTCTCTGAAAGGTGTAAGACCATGTACGAGATATCAGGAAATAGAAGTGGACTATCTTGACCAGAACTTTAAGAAACAGCATGGAAAGTATTCAGGGTGGACAGCACAGATTATTCAGCATGAGATTGACCATTGCAATGGAATAGTAATATAAGAATTGAAATAAACAGAAGATTTTATCAAATATCGTGTAGAAAAGAGGTGTCATAAGTGCCATTTAAGATTATAAGGAATGATATAACAAAGGTTAGAGCAGATGTAATTGTAAATACTGCAAATCCAAAGCCAATTTATGCAAGTGGCACGGATCTGGCGGTTTATCAGGCGGCGGGGGCTGATGACCTTCTTGCAGAACGAAAAAAGATTGGATATATAGAGCGTGGCGATATTGCAGTAACAGATGCCTATGCACTGAATGCAAAATATATTATCCATACAGTCGGACCGGTATGGGTGGACGGAGAGCATAGGGAGTTTGAAACACTGGAAAATTGTTATGAGAAGTCCTTACAGAAAGCATTGGAGCTTGGATGTGACAGCATTGCTTTCCCGCTCATTTCAACCGGAGTTTATGGATTTCCGAAGGACAAAGCATTGCAGATTGCGGTATCTGTGTTCAGCAGGTTCCTTTTGGAAAATGAAATGCAGATTATTCTTGTGGTTTTCGATAAGAAATCATTTCAGCTTTCCGGACAGCTTGTTGGAGAAATTGATTCCTTTATAGATGCGAACTATATCAGACAGAAGCGGAAAAGTGAATACCGGGGAAGACCGTTTCGGAGCAACATAATAGAAGCTGATAGCCCCTATGATTCGGAATTATATGAAGAGTGTCGCTGTTATTCGGCGAAAGAGGAGACGGAGCCGGATTTACTTATGTCTGTTCCAATGCCGGAAAAGGCGATGTCATTGGAAGAAGAACTGGAAAACATCGGAATGTCTTTTCATGATAAACTGTTTGAACTGATTGATAAGTCCGGTATGGATAATAAGGATGTATGGAAACGGGCAAATCTTGACAGAAAACATTTCTCAAAGATACAGTGTGATGAAAACTATCATCCTAAGAAAAAAACGGTGATGGCTCTTTGTATTGCACTGAAACTGGATTTGGAGGAAGCAAAGGATTTGCTGGCAAGGGCAGATTGGGCGTTTAGTCCAAGCAGTAAAGTGGATTTGATTGTTCAGAAGGCAATCATTGACAAGCAGTATGATATATACCAGCTTAATTTGGTGCTGTTTCAATACACCAATGAGATACTTGGAGTATAATGCAGTACTGACAGGAAGGAGTGTCAGGATTGGTAATTGAGGATTTACTAAAGAATGTTGAATTGCCTGCAATTTATAAGAGAGAAGGTAAAGACTGCTATTATGATACTTATCGGAAAAAGCTGATTGAAATTACTCCGGAGGAAACGATTCGTCAAAAGGTGGCAGCTTTGTTTGAACATCAATACGGAGTTCCCAAAGATATGATATTACTGGAAGTACCTATGTCTTACTATGTGGAAGGCGCTTCTGGCAGAGCAGATATTGTGATTCATATGTATGATGAAGAGGAACAGTGTCTTTATCCTGTAACTGTGATTGAATGTAAAAATGAGAAGGTGTTTCTCACAGATAATGTATCTGAGCAGGCTATCGGATACTCTGATACGATAGGTGCAAAATATATAGTTGTCACAAATGGAATCGACTTAAGAATTGCTGCGTATGATGAAGATACAGATCAATATGTCTTTTTGGATAAGATACTTACATACGGACAGATGCTTAATAAGGAATATACATTACCGGAATACAAAGAAGAAAAGGAAATCCGGTTTACATTGGATGAATTACAAAATCAGAAAATGTTATGGGATTACAATGAATCCGGGAACTGGATTTTTGGAGAAGGAACTCCTGGAGTACTCAGGTCATTTGCGGTAAATATGTATCAGGCATTGCTTGATACAGAGCACAAACTGCCCATAGTTAAGCGGAAGAATTTTGAACTTCTTGAAGACCTCGGGTTAAGATTTATGGATTATGGAAATGCAGGAGGCGGGCACTATAATGGAGTGTATCGGGCATTTCTGGTAAATGACAGATTTGGAGAAACACAAATTATATCTATTTCTTTATTTGGAACAGATGCCGGATTTCGAGGTGAAAAGCGTAACAGTTATACTTCTATGACAGTAGCCATCGACCGATTTAAGACAAGCCATAATTCACTTCAGTATAATGTTGACAGGTTTGTGAAACTGTTGCCGGATGGGAAAGCAGAGTTCGTACATAATGGTCAGATAAGCAGTATAAAAAGCGATGAGATTCTTACTATGGTTTCACGATATGGTGACGGACTTCAGGTGGGAACATCAGGAATTGAATTGGGAATAATAGATATAAGCAAGTTGCTGTATCTTGATGATGAGGATGTTTCTGAACTGATTTATCATTTCATCGAATATGCTCTTTTGAGAGAAGAGGTTCGCAGACAGAAGAAAAGTGGGAATAGCTAAATGATTGAATGCGTCAGTATTTATGATACTGGCGTTTTTCTTTTGCCTGAAAGTGTCGCCGGCTCAGCGACCGAATTTGTTGGCTGCGCCTATATAATGTAATTGTAAGAAAGAAACAGATTCAGAGAACCGGAAATGAACGGGGATAGGAGGAGTGCCATGTACGGAGCAATTTTAGGTGATATTATTGGAAGTCCGTTTGAGTTTGACAGAGGTGATAAGACAAAGGACTTTGAACTGTTTACAAAGGGGTGTCAGTTTACGGATGATTCTGTAATGACAGTTGCAGTTGCAGAAGCCTTAATAGCAGTAGGACCGGATGCAACAAAAGAAGAAATTGAGGATGCAGTGTCAGCGAATATGCAGGATTGGGGAAAGCGTTATCCTTATGCAGGATATGGAGGAAGATTTCGATACTGGCTTACTTCGCCCAATCCGAAACCTTACAATAGTTACGGAAATGGTTCTGCCATGCGGGTGTCTGCGGTTGGCTGGCTGTATCCGACACTTAAGAGAACCAGAGAGGTGGCAGTATATACAGCGGAGGTGACACACAATCATCCCGAGGGTATCAAAGGGGCAGAGGCTACGGCAAGCTGTATCTTCCTTGCAAGACATGGTGTAAACAAAGACGGAATCAGGGATTATGTTAGTAAGGAGTTTGGGTATGATTTGAATCGTACTTTGGATGACATAAGACCTACTTATCATCATGTGGAAAGCTGCCAACAGACGGTGTCGGAAGCCATCATTGCATTTTTGGAGTCTGAAAATTATGAGGATGCAGTAAGAAACGCAGTTTCTCTTGGCGGTGATACGGATACCCTTGCAGCGATAACGGGAAGTATTGCCGAAGCATACTATGACATGTCTGCCATTTTGAGAGCGGAGTGCCGAAGCCGTGTGAGTGAGGATATCTTAAATGTGATGCAGTTATTTGATGAAACCATTGGAAGAAGGGTATATTGCTCAGAGGAACATGAAGACCTGTCCGGTAACGCTGCCATTGAAACGGCAATTCATCAAATGTATGAAAAGGACGACAAGGAAAGCTTTATGTTCTTATTTACAATGCTTTGCTCACGAATGAAAAACAAAGGTCATGTTTTAGTGCCTTTTGTAACTGTAGGTGAGGATATGTTTTCTGATTTGGATGTGTATCAGCTTAAGGAAGGAGATACACTTACACTGGATCATGATGTCAGATTACATATGGATACGGTAACGGAAGGAAAGGATGCGGAATGGTTTTATTTCTTCACAGGAGAGGAAGAATCAAGGAGGCAGCAATGTGGAAATGTCATCATGTCAATTCCGCTATATGACATGATGGAGATTGCATATAAAAGTGATAAAGTGCAGGGACTGGTGATAAATCCCTTTGGAAAATATGTGCGTTTAACAAAAGAACTTTTGGGATTTCTGATAAAGGAATTTACAGATAATTGGAAAGAAGATTAGGAGGAATTGCGATGGAAAGAACAATCAGAGTAACAGGTAAGGGAAATTTATCAGTAAAACCGGATACGGTCAGATTGATTATGACTATGGAAGGGATGAAGGAAGAGTATGATGCAGCATTGGAAGAGTCTACGGAGATGACAGAGCATCTGAAGCAGATGTTTTCCGACTTAGGCTTTGACAGAGAGGATATAAAAACCCTGAGTTTTAATGTAAGTACCGAGTATGAGAGTTATCAGGCAAAGGACAAAAGCTGGAAAAGAAGATTTGAAGGATACAAATATGTACATCGCATGAAAATCGAATTTCCTGCTGACAATAAGCGGTTAGGCAGGATTCTTTATAAGCTGGGGCATTCTCCGGTCAGACCTGAGTTTCGGATAGAATATACAGTCGCAGAGCCGGAGAAGTGTAAGAATGAACTTCTGGCAAATGCAGTGACAGATGCAAAAGCCAAGGCGGAGGTGCTTTCAAAGGCAGCAGGTGTAAAGCTTGGAGAGATTCGTACCATAGATTATTCATGGGGAGAAATAGACTTTGTATCGAGACCAATGGATAATCTGATGCTGGAAGAGTGCTGCATGAGAAGCTGTGAGCCTGAAGCTGCTTATGACATTGATATTAACCCAGATGATATTGATGTGACAGATAATGTCACGGTCGTATGGGCAATAATTTGAATATGCAGTTTCATATTTCTGTGGTAAAATACTACTTGGAACATTATTTGTATTTTAGAAATCGGGAGTTGGTGGTGATTTTTAAATGGATCTAAAAGCAAGAGCAAAGAAATTAAAAACAGATATACCAGCTTTGTTTTTAGCATTGAAAGATAGGGATACACCTATATTTGCAAAGGTGTTTGCCGGAATTACAGTAGCCTACGCACTATCGCCTGTTGATTTGATTCCTGATTTTATACCAGTGTTAGGATATTTGGATGATGTGATTTTGTTACCAATGCTGGTAGCATTAACAATTAAGTTAATTCCAAAGGATGTGATTGAAAGAAATCGTAAAGAAGCTGATGGCTTATGGGATAATGGAAAACCAAAGAAGTGGTATTATGCTATCCCGATTATTCTGATATGGGTACTGTTAATTACACTGATAATAAAGGCAATAGTATAAAGAAAATTTGAATTTGTAGGTGAGAAAATGAAAAAAGAAATATTATTCCAATTAGATATGGCATGGCAATTGTTTGAATATCATTGTGTTGAACTTGGTGAATCTGAGGCAATGTGGTGTAAATCTAAAAATGGATTGCAAGTAAGACGAAATGGTGATAAATGGAGTGTAGATTGGCCATCAACAGAAGATTATAATATTGGACCGTCCAGCATAGCATGGACAATGTGGCATATTCTATTTTGGTGGAATACTACTTTAATTGCTTCGAAAGAAAATCGCATTATCGAGAAAGAGGATATAAAATGGCCTGGAAATATCGAAGCTGCAATCAAAGAAGTTCACCGTTGTCATAATGAGTGGGTTTTATTTATTGAATCATTAAGTGAAGAAGAATTACAATCAAATGAATTATGCCTTTGGCCATTTTCGGAACAATCCATGGTGGAATTGGCATTGTGGTTAAATGGTGAATTCATGAAAAATGTTGCAGAAATTGGTATGGGTAGATTTTTGTATTCGAGTGAAATAAATAATGCGAAATAACAGAAGCATATTAACAATTTCCAATTTTGAACACATGAAACTTTCAGTTTGTCGATTTGGTTCTAGGTGTCTTAATGATAAAGAGCACGACCGAAGTCAGTGCTCTTCCAACTTAAATACATCTTCAACCAGCAGATTAAAATAGGCAGCTATTCGAAGCATAAATTCAGCGGATGGTGCCCGTTCACCACGTTCCACCCTGCCAATGGTTTTTGTGCAGAATCCGGTGGCAGATGCTAAATCATCCTGAAGCAGACCACGGGATTCACGGATTTCTTTAAGGTTATTAACGACCGCCATAGTAAACACCTACCTTCATACATATCTGATATAACAAAGGATACAGAAAATGATGTCCCAAAATACGGACTTGTTTATTGCAAGTATTCTTTGATTTCACTTGGATGATTCTTGCCAACCACTTTTCCCAGTATATCAAAGCGGTCATTTTCACCCACAGGAATAGGAGGGTATTTTTCATTGAGAGAAATGAGGAATACTCCGTTTTTATCGTCCTGCAATTTCTTAATATAAGCTTCTCCGTTCAGAGAGAAGATTCCGATTTCTCCATTTTCTACAAAATCCTGCTTCAATACCCATGCAATCTGTCCGTCTTCAAATTCCGGCTCCATACTGTCACCGCTGATTTTAACACCATAGCTTGCGGCTTCCGGAATAACATCCTTCGTAAGTTCAAGGGTTTCTTTCGGACCATCCACAAGAAAATTTCCGGTTCCGGCAGATACTGCATTTTCATACACATCAATAAATCTGCAGAATGGAATAATCTTTGCTGTCTGTTTTTCGTACTTTCCACTATCGTGCAATAATTCAATATAGTCCAAAGCTTTTTCTTTTCCTTCATCATTCAGTGATGAGAGCGGATCAGCAGGATTTACTCCAAAATATGCTTCATATATGTCGGTAATATTCAGCACTTTACATACTGTCATGAAAGTGGAAACACTTGGCTCAGTAGCATTTGTCTCCCATTTGGAGATTGCTTTTACTGAAAGGTTTATGCCTTCTTCCTGCAATAATTCAGCCAGCATGGGCTGTGAAAGCTTCATTTTCTTTCTGTTGGAAGAAATGATTTCGCCGATATTTCTCATAAATTCGCCTCGTTTCTAAGGTTATTAAATGTCTTGTTTTCCCCTATAGTATATATCAGACTGTAAAAATAATCAAGCACAAAATCTCTGAATGAGAGATAAAAGGACACATGTGTCCGTTGACAATCTCTTTGTGAGAGAGTTATACTTAAGCCTGTAAGAAGTAGTAGTCGGCTTCTTAAAACAGACAGACTGGAGGTGAATGGGATTTGGAGCGAACCATATTGCACAGTGATATCAACTGCTGTTATGCAGCGATTGAGCATTTACATCACCCGGAACTTGCCGGAAAGCCACTGGCGGTAGGAGGGGACCCGGAGTCAAGACATGGAATTGTTCTGACTGCTGACTACATTGCCAAAAAATACGGTGTGAAAACAGGGATGGCACTCTGGCAAGCAAAGCAGGTTTGCCCGGATATAACATTTATATCTCCAAGGATGGATTTGTATCTGCGTTTCTCACGCATGGCACATGAAATCTATTCAGAATATACCGATTTGCAGGAACCATACGGGATTGATGAATGCTGGCTGGATGTAACAGCAAGCAGCAGTATCAAGGGTGATGGGTATAAGATTGCAGAAGAAATCAGCAACCGTATGAAGAGCGAGCTTGGGATTACGGTCAGCATAGGAGTGTCATTCGACAAAATTTATGCAAAGCTTGGTTCTGATTACAAGAAGCCCGACGCAATCACGACCATGTATAAAAACGAGTTTCGCAAGAAAGCATGGAAGCTCCCTGCATCAGATTTGCTTTATGTAGGTCGAAGCACAAGTCAGAAATTGTCGAAATTAGGAATTAAGACGATTGGAGACCTTGCGAAGACGGACGAGCATATTCTTGTAAATCATCTTGGTAAGATGGGTAGTGTGTTGTGGGCATTTGCCAATGGGTATGACGAATCTCCTGTCAGAGTGGAGAATACCCATGCCCCGATTAAGTCAGTGGGTAACAGTACAACCACACCCAGAGACCTTGAGAATGATGAAGATGTGAAAATCGTCCTGTATATCCTCGCAGAGAGTGTGGCGGCAAGACTTAGGGAAAACGGATTCCGTTGTCGTGTGGTAGAAATCAGTGTCCGGGATAATGAGTTATTCTCTTTTACCCGTCAGAAAAAGCTTGACCATGCCACTAACATTACCGGAGAGATAGCTGCCTATGCCTATCAGATTTTTAAGGCAAATTATGATTGGAGGAAGCCAATCAGAAGTGTAGGTGTGAGAGGTGCAGATTTAGTAACAGACAATTACTGGGAACAGATTGATATGTTCTCCAGTGTGGAGCTTCGGGAGAAGCAGATGAAAGTGGATGCGGCAGTAGATGATATTCGCAGGCGTTTTGGATTTTACAGTATTCAAAGAGGACTGATGTATCGGGATAAGGTATTATCCGCAGTAAATGCCCGTGAGGATCATGTAGTCCATCCGCATGGTTATTTTAATCAGTAAGGAGTTGAGCAAAGTGACTGATAAAAGGAAACTGACAGAAAAGCAGCAGCTTGTGTATGACAGTATTGTTGATTATCAGATGCGTAACGGATATGCACCATCCATCAGGGAATTGTGTGCAATCTGCAATCTGGCATCGACATCTACTGTATATGCACATTTGAAGAAACTGGAAGAGTTAGGATATATCAGACGGCGGGAAGATGCTCCAAGAGCAATCGCCATAGTATAAGCAGGAGGTAGACATGGAAAGCAATAAAGTTTATGTTGATGTGACTGCCGAGTTTTCAAAGGAAGGGGTTCTTACCCCAAAGAGCTTCCGATGGACAGACGGCAGTGTTTATGAGATACAGAGGGTAAAGGATATCCGCAGGGCTGCAAGCCTGAAGGCTGGCGGTGTGGGTATGAGATATACCTGTATCGTAGATGGCAGAGAGAATTATCTTTACTATGAAGATAACAATATGTGGTTTATGGAGAGAGCCGGAGCATAACTGATTTGTCACTTGTGACAATCAGTTGCTTCCGATAGATCAGCACAGTGGTGTAGGTGGTACAGGACAGTTGCCACATCGGAACTCTGCACCCGGAAGACTTGCAAAGGTGATTTCCCTTTCCTATGTGAGTACAAAGTTAATGTATTGATTTTGTATAGCAAAGGAGCAGACTGAATTGAACAGAAAGATTGAGATTAGATGTAAGAATAGCCATTGTAACAGGCTTTTTATGAATTATTATGTTACAGGTAACAATGTCGATTTGAATCTGGGAGGGTTTGAATTGAAGTGTGAGAAGTGTAAAAGGGTGCTTCGTTTGAAGCATTACACAGAACAGATGCTGATAGAGCACTCAGATAATGGAGTGTTCAGAGTATAGAAACAAATAACAATTAAATGATGGCACCACCTGATAAGGGCGGCATTGCATGACAATGTGACAGCACCACGGACGCAGGGGAAAGAAACCAGTTAAGGACTGGGCTTTCTCTTGCGTTCTTTTTTTTGAAAAACAGGAGTAACTTTTCATCCTTATGCGTTTCTAGTGCCAGAAAACGAAAGGATGAATGAAGATGAAGAAAAATATTATTGCCAAAGATTATGCAAGAGGTATTAGAATTACAAATAGACGAAAAGAACTGAGAATGACACAGGATGAGTTGGCATCTCAGATAGGTATTGGTAGACAGGCCATGTCTGCCATTGAAAATGGTGGTGACTTTAAAGTATCAGTATTAAATGAACTGACTAGAGTATTAAAAATTACTGCTGATGAAATAGTGAAGCAGGATGACTTTAATGAAAAGAATGATTTACAAATGGAATTGATACATGAATTAAAGAAGATGGATGATGCGGAAATTTATAAGTGGTTACTAATGATTCGTGCTGTAAACAATAACGCAAAATCTTCTTTATAAACCTTAAGTTGACGATATAATATTTATAAGGATGGTGATATGGTTGGCATTATATGATATTGAAGCTGAATATAAAAAAGAGAAATTTACATATGCCAGTTTGTGCCAAGAACTGATGGATGAGTATGAGGTAAGAACTGGTGAGGATACTCCGGGAGAAGAATATTTTAGAGACAAAATAAAAAACTCTAAGAATAGTGGAATTGTTAATAAGCTGAATAAACTGTTGAGAACAGATGTCGAAGAAATTGTGAAGGCGGCAGAAAGTGACGAGGAACGATTTAAATTACTCAAGTTAATTAAGTTGATTTACTATATTGAAAAAGATGGCACAGCTAAGAGCAATAAATGTTCAGACGGAAATGTTCGTATTTTAATTACAGATGTTTTGCAGAAGCCTCGTTTGGAAAATGTTAAAACGGAGTATTCTGAAAAAAGTGTCTACGGGGAATACTTTGAGGAGCTGTTTTCAAAGGTAAAAAGTCAAGTTCCTGATGCGGATGAAAGAATTAAAAAAATTGAAGAAATGAATGCTTACTGGGAGTATATAACAAATATAGTATTCGATTACGTTATAACAGATAAGGCATTGGACACACCGGATGATGCATTGAAAGAGTTGAATAGAATACATGCTTTTTTGGAAAAGAGAGTATTAGCAAGGCTTGATACCAAAACACCGCCAATTACATATGAAGAGGGAATACTAGAAAACTTTTTTAATTTGTTGGTTTGCCATCGTATCATGTGTGCCGATAGAGATCGACTAAATATCAATTACAGAATTTGTGAAGCTAGAGAGCCGGATCAGAAATACATTGATTTATATCGAGACAGAGAAGGCTATGAGATATCAAGAGAAAATATAAAAATACTAGAGGACTATATCTGTTCAGAGACTGATAACGAAGAAATAAAAGAAATAATGTATTTGATATTATGGGGATTGGATATAAAATATTATGATCAGAAGGCATGTGAATTTGCTATTAAAAATTATGAGACCGTTTTAAATTGGTGGATTTCAGATAAAGATATTGATGTGTCTAAATCAGTAGCGATTGATACTTTTATTATCATAATGCAAGAACTAATAGTTGTATATAAGGATAAAGAGGGATTCAAAAATGATTATTATGGATACAATAATCCGAATCGTTCGTTAACGGCATCTGTGAAAAATCCCAAAATGGCTGATGCGGTTGCTGTACAAGCATGGATTAAGAAATTAGAAAATCGTGCAGTGGCAAATTTGGGTGCACTAGAATTGATTAAGAAGAAACGAGACATAGAAAATATTATATATGAAATTAAAGGATATATATTCTCATTTCATAATATTGACGACATGGCATTTGTTAATTCGCAAATCTATTATATTGCAGCAAGGTCAATGATTAGTCAAAATTTTGCTATGGATATTGGCAATGAATTTGCAAAAACTGTGTGCAAACATTTATCAAGTAAAATTCATGACATAAATGTGATATTACCGACAGAAGGAATAAATGTATATAATATGTTTAAGGATTTTACTGTTGATAAGTCGGGTGCATTGGAACGAGTTGCGTATGAACTCGCAACTATTATAAATGATTTTTATGATGAGGAGAGCAATGTAGTAATTCGTGGATATAAAATAAATGTGACAATATCGTGGTCAGAACTTAGTAAAAGGAACTCAATGATGACGCTAACCGTAGATAGAACAAATGGTAATGTGATTTATAAGCAATATGTAGGAGTAGAATCAGATGCAAATTGTGATAGAATGAGACGATTAGGATTGGGTGAATTTATCGTGGATGGCAATCCGGAGATAAGATTTTTCTAAAAATGATAATTTAGGGGAATTACCTCAGGAAACGAAAATGTATATGAAATATAATCAGGTCGTAGCTAGTGAAGCTAATGACCTGATTTTTTTGTGCGAAAGGAGGTGAGACCAGATGGCGGAAAAGGCTAAAGATTATGATAGAGGAATACGTATAGCAGATAGGCGAAAAAAATTGGGGTTAACTCAGGATGAATTGGCTGCTCGTATAGGAATAGGAAGACAAGCTTTATCTGCGATCGAAAATGGTGGCGCATTTAAAGCTCAGACATTAGACTGTCTGGTCTCAGCTCTTGATGTTTCAGAAAAGTACATTATGCGTGGAGAAATAGAGGATTCAAAAGCTGAACTGATAGCTGAGGCGGTTGATGTGCTTTCAGAAATGACAGAGTCGCAAATTCAACAGTTTATTGTAATGATGAAAGCTGCAAAAAATGTGACAGTGTCAATATAAATGTCGTGTCTACACGACATAACTGTAGTGTCTACACGGTCGGCTTTTGGGGTTGCATAGGCTACAATATAACTGTGCTTGAGAGACAGCACAGTCACTTGAGAGAGTGAGGGCCCAATATCTCTCCTTATAAAATTTCATTTATAAAGGAGACACAGTAATGAAGAAAACAGATTTTAGAGTAATGGATAACAAAGATGTAACGGCACAGTTTGATGGCAAAGCTATTGCATTTATCAAAAGCCGCAAGGCAGACCATAAGATTCATGCTATGGCAACAGAAATGATTGAGATGGCTTTGGCGTTAGATATTGAACTGACAGATGTGATTGTGGATGGTTCGGCGGATGATGACATTGACCGTAGAGTAATCACGGATTTTTGTCGAACATTAGATGAGACAGATGCAGTAATGGTATTTGTAAATAACATCTTTTCCTTCACAGCTGATCCGGATGATTTACTTAAGTTCATTGACACATTGATGAATAAACCGGTATTGATTGTGGATATGGAACATCACCTTACTTGGTCACCAGAGGCTCTGGATGATTCTGAATCAAATGAAGAGTAGGTCTTTTTCTCTAATAAATAGGGGAGCATTAAGGTTTACGAATGTTGAATACGGGACAATCGTAAGAAACGGCGATGGCAGCATCGCCGGTGTGTTCCCGACAGAGCAGGAAGCATATGAGTATTTTGATTTAGAAGAAACGGAGGATATCCATGAAACAGTATGAAGGTTATGTAATCGGACCAATCCTTCGAAAGATTCGCAAGGATAGAGGATTTACAGTAGAAGCTGTTGCCGATTCGACAGGAATTAGCGTTTCTACGTTAAGTCAGTTAGAACAGGGTGGTAGAAATCTAAGCATGAGAAATTTATATGTTCTGATGGATGCATATAAGACAGATGCAAATACATTACTTGATTTAGGTGCAGCATCAGATTCTATAGATGCAAAGCTTAGAAGACTGCCGATAGAACAGCGTAATTTTCTGTTGAAGTCCTTTGAGTTTATGATAGAGCAGGCATTGAAGTCCGCATAGGAGGCTGTATATGAGAAAGAAGATTAAAAAGATGGATTGCATTGAATACCTTTCGGTACAAGCACCATTAGAAAAAGTAGATATGCTTGAAAACAAGCAGAGTGTATATATTCATGATTTTGCAAAAAGATCGGAGTTTAATATCGTTGGAAAAATGAGAAGACACGGATTTTCCCAGAGAGATGTCGATCGTCAATGGATGCAGATTGCTAATATGGTTCGTAAAAAGCAAATTCGTGGTGTGGTTGTTACTAACATGGCAGCAGTTTCAAGTAGTTTGGCAGATGCGTACTTCAAAGTGGGCTTAATCATTGAAGCCGGAGGAGTGGTAGTAACAGTTGATGAAGGAAGATTGGATTTAAACATTAGGAGGTGTTCTTGATATGGGTAAGAGAAGCTATGGTATATATAATAAGTTTGATGTTGTTTATGCTGATTTTGGCAGGAACCCACATGGAGTAGAAGGTGGAGTAAGACCAGGGGTGATTATTTCGTGTGACGCAAGTAATCATGACAAAGCACCGCAGGTATCGGTTGTTCCTCTGAGTACAAAATTAAAAAGCATTCCTGTTCATGTGGTACTTGAACCAAAGGATGTAAGTGGATTCGGTCTTAGCAAAAAGTCAGATTTTATGCCGGAAGATGCACAGACTATTTCAAAAGGATGTATAAGAGCTAAGAGCGGAACTGTTATTGAGGATTCTGGTATGCGAGAAGAAATTGATAGAGCTTTGATTAGACAGTTCGACCTGTTACCTGTAGCTCGTAAAATGGTAATGGAGGAACTTGCAAATGGACAGCAGAACTAAGAAGACTAATAACAAAAGGTTTGTGCGTTATTCAGAAGGTGCTGAAATGTACTCCATGAGTGTATCTAAATTCATGCAGATGGCAAAGGATGCAAAGGCTTGTTATAAGGTAAATCAGTTAGTCCTAGTTAATCTGGATATTATTGATGAATATTTGGAGACATTTCATATTGTAGATGACGAGTTTTATAAGTGATTTTGCAAAGGACGCACTATATATAGAAGAAATACGAATTAGTATGGAGAAAAATGAGCCAAATGCGAAAAAAGGTATTGACTTTCAGTCAGACCAAAAGTATAATATGATTAAGATATGAAGGAGGCATACAGATGGCAAGAACTGGTAGACCAAAGGCTGAGAAACCTTTTGATCATAAAGTTACAGTGAAGTTTAAAGAAGAGGAATATCAGGTGATGGTTGAGTATGCTGAAACTCATAATCTTTCCATTTCGCAGTTGATTAGATTGGGCGTGGAATTACAGCTAAAGAATCAATCTAATCAGTAGGACAGGCTCTTTTCTCCAGAAAGGAGATTAAGATGGCTTGTAGAAAAGACGGAAAAGGCAGAGTATTAAGAAAGGGTGAGGGATACAGAAAAGGCGACGGAAGATATTCATATGTTTACATTGACCCACTGGGCAAGAAGAGGACAATTTATGCAAAGTCTTTAGCAAAGCTTCGAGAGCGAGAAGAGCAGTTGCAAAGAGACCAGCTAGATGGACTCGATGTCTATGTCGCAGGAAAAGCAGATGTGAATTTTTTGTTTGATAGGTATATATCAACAAAGACAGAATTGCGTAGTACAACTTACAGTAACTATTTATATACATGGAATCACTTTATTCGTGACACTTTCGGCAAGAAGAAAATCAAGGATGTGAAGTATTCAGATGTGCTATTCTTCTATACAGATTTAATTACCAATCAAGGTTTGCAGATTAACACATTGGAAACAATTAACACAGTTTTGAGACCAACATTTCAACTTGCAGTAAGAGACGATATTATAAGGAAGAATCCAGTTGATGGTGCCTATTGTGAAGTGAAGAAACGCAATGGTGGTTCAAGAAAGACACGTCGAGCATTGACTGTGGAACAACAGAGAAAGTTTATGGAATATGTAGCGAAGAATCCATTCTTCTATCATTGGTATCCGTTCTTTGTATTCTTACTTGGAACGGGATGCAGAATAGGGGAGGCAATAGGTATTCGCTGGGATGATATTGATATGGAAAATCGAGTAATTGATATCAATCACAGCCTAACCTATTATCAAAGAGCGGATGATTCCTATAAATGTGAATTCAGAGTGTCGTTGCCTAAAACGGAAGCTGGAAATCGTAGGATACCTATGATGCAACAGGTCTATGAAGTATTGAAAGAAGAATATGACAGACAGGTTCAAGAAGGATTTTGTATTGAGAATGTAGATGGCATGACGAATTTTGTATTTACTAATCGCTTTGGAATGCCTCATAATCCGGCAGCAGTTAATCGAGCAATAAAGAGAATTGTTGATGCACACAATTCAGAGGAAGAAGTTGCTGCTAAGAAAGAGAAACGAGAACCCGTGATGATTCCTAGATTCTCTTGTCATATATTCAGACACACATTTGCGTCTAGGTTTTGCGAGAACGAAACCAACATTAAAGTAATTCAAGAAGTAATGGGACATGCAGATGTATCGACGACAATGAACATCTATGCAGAAGCAAATCCCGAAGTAACTAGAACAGTAATTGAGAATTTATCAAAGAATATGGATATTTTTTAGAAAAGAGTCCGTTGGTTGATTTTTTTCAAATTGTACTATCCATACTGAAATGAATATGGTAAAATAGTCGATGTATTGTTGTGTGGGACACAACAATACATACCTCAAAAAAGGACGCATTTTTATTGAAAGGACATCTTTTAGACGTACAAAAGTCAAAAAAACGTCTAAGAGTAAGGAAGAGTAAGAAATCCGGAAAAGCCCATTTTACAAGGGTTTACAAGGATATGAAAGGATAAGATAGACTTCCAAAAAAGCTTCCAACAATGAAGCCTCGTGATTAGTAATTCTTTGTCTATCATTGAAAGTATGGCTGGAGGACAAATAGATGAGAGAGCAAAAGGATCCTTATGAAATACTTGGGTTGAGAAAAGATGCAAGTAAGGACGAAATAATAAAAAGATATAATCTTTTAACAAAGAAATATAAAAGTGATAATGCTAAAGCTGCTAATGACAGAAAATCTCAAATTCAAGAAATTGATGAGGCTTATAATGTTCTAATGGGATATGACTTTAATTCATTAGCAGAGGGCAAATTATCAGAGGAGGCCCAAAAACCTCCGAATCGTCTGTTGAAAAAATTAAATATTGACGAAAAGAAGCTGGGTAATTTTATACATTACTATAAGATACACATGATTGTGGGCATTATAGTATTAATAGGTCTGTTTTTTATTGTAAAATCTATAGTAACCCATGTGGAGCCGGAATTAAAACTCAAGCTGGTAGGAATTTATCCTAATACAAGTGTTGAAAAATTGGAAAAACAAATCATGGACAATATTGATGGCTTGAAGAAAGTTGAAATAGATCCCCTCATATTTTGGGATAAAAGCAACCCTAATGTAGAGTCTTCGATGGAATTAAAGTTGTTTACATTGTCAGGTACCGGAAAAGTTGATGCGTATTTTCTTGATCAGGAACGCTTTGAAAAGCTTATGGAAATGACAAACAGAGTAAAACCGTTAGATGATATTGTTAAGCAATATGGGGACAAGATTGAAGATAAAAATTTAATCAAAAAGAAACTTAAAAATGAAAATGAAGAGCATATTTATGGTATTGAGGTTGAAAATAGAGACATATTTAAAGGAACAGGGTTGGAAAAGTTTAAAGTCATATTATCCATTGGCATGGATGGAAAATATGGTGAGAATACAGCAAAGTTAGTGGATTTAATATTTAAATAAAAGCTTAAAGAATATTAAATTATCCAGGAGGAATAAATATGGCAGAGGAGTTAGATTACAGGGAAGAGTATTTGGAAGGTTCTGTTAATATATATCTTAAAGGTGAATTGGACATATATTCATCTGAGGGCTTTAAGGAGAAGTTGTATAATACTGCCGATAATACTGATGCCGACTTGAAAATACACTGTGATAACCTAAGATACATAGACAGTACCGGACTGGGGATTTTTGTAGGAGCCCTTAAAAGAATTAAGGCGAAAAACAAAAATATAATCCTCATTAATCTTAAGGACAATCTAAAGAAATTATTTATTATAACAGGATTGGATAAGGTATTTATTATAGAGGAGTGAAGAAATGGATAATTTTGATGCGATTGAGCTGAAGCTTCCGTTAAAGGCAGAGTATGTCAGTATTGTAAGATTGACAGCATCAGGCATATCAAATAGAATTGGTTTTGATATTGATTCTATTGAAGATATAAAGATTGCCATTGCAGAGGTTTGTAATAAACTGATTACTGTAGGAAATGCAAAGGAAGATTATGTTAAAATAATTTTTAAAGTTTTCAAGGATAAGCTAACGGTTATATTTGATTCTGAGGATAAGTCCCTTAAATGTATATTTAGTGGAAGTGAAAATGAATTTGGCCTTTCAATTATTAATGCGTTAATGGATGAAGTAGATCTGTGCTCGGATAGTTATATATTGTCAATATCAAAAGTGATCGAAGGGAAAAGTTAAAATGATCGGTATGAATGATAATATAGATGTTGCTCTAAGTCAGGCAGATAATGATGATATTTTTTTAATATATAGGGATAACCCCAGTGTTTCCACCCGAAATGCAATTGTAAATCGGTTTATATATCTTGCTGAGATAATTTCAAAAAAGTTCATTAATAGGGGTGTTGACTACGAGGATATTTACCAGGTAGCATGTATGGCACTTATTAAGGCGGTGGAACGCTTTAGTCCTGAAAAGGGTGTTAAATTTGTAAGCTTTGCGACTCCCACAGTTATTGGTGAAATAAAGAGATATTTCAGGGATAAGGGATCGGTTATAAGAATTCCGAGAAGAATTTATGAGGTGTATCAAAAGGTCAATCAGGCCAGGGATGATTTGACCCAGGAGTTAAACAGAAGCCCAAGAGTCGAAGAGATTGCAAAACACCTTAATATTGATGAAGAAACGGTACTTGAGATAATTGAGTCTTGGAACGCATATAACATGCAGTCCTTTGATCAAAATGCATTTTTGGACGATGATTTGGAGTTGCATGAGACTATAGGGGAAGAAGATCATGCCTTTGAAAGAATTGAAAATCTGGATTTTTTGAAAAAGAGTCTGGACAACTTTAATGATGCTGAAAAAGAGTTTATAGAAATGAGATATTTCGGCAACAAAACTCAAAAAGAAATTGCAGAGAAATTTGCTGTTTCACAAATGTACATCTCCAGGATGGAAAGAAAGATACTTGATAAATTTCGAAAGATATTAGCTAAATAAAGAAGTTATTCCTTTTGTATACCAAAACACTTTGGATTGTTTTTTATCTGAAGTGTTTTATCTGTGTGTACGATTGTTTTATGTACTCAGAACTTAGGTGTCGGTTTTTATCCAGTCGAATCCCCTGGACTATTAACCCTTTATATATAAAAAGATTAATATGATTTCAAAAGTTTAATGTGCTGAATTGGTGGGTAATATAATTATATACTATGATTAAGGCGGGGTCGCTTTGAAAACAAAAAGATTTTATTATGTTAAATTTGCAAGTGACATTGGAAACATAGGAAGTGTAATCAATGAAATACTTTGCAGATTGAGTTGTCTTAATGGTGTTGATGATGCATTTGTATTCGAAACAAAAGTAATATTAAATGAATTGATTGTTAATGCCGTAAAGCATGGTAACAACTGTAGTAGCAATAAAAGTGTTAAAGTATCTGTATCGGTAATAAACGACCAATATCTTTTATTTGCAATACAGGATGAGGGAGAAGGATGTCCTCATAATTATGCCGAGTCAGATGGTAGACCCGATAACATTAATAATTGCTGTTCGCTGTTAGAAAGCGGAAGAGGGATAGTTGTTGTAAAATGCCTTTGTGAAAAGTTAAAGTTTAATAAGAAAGGCAATCGTGTGCTTGTGCTTAAAAGAATTCATTCTTCATGATCAATTTTATTTCACTTATAGTTGTGTGTGATTGGTTATGATAGCATAATCCACATTGTATTTTATAATTGTGCAGCATTTTAATAAAATATGCAGAATGTAAGAGAATTATACAGAAAATTAGGATTAATTTAATACAACAGTCAAATTTGATAAAATAATAATATTGAAAAGGATAAGCACTTGGTGGTATAGTATAAAAGCTGTCGCTCATGAGTCAACAAAATATGAAATAAAAAATAAAAAAGTGTTGACAGAATAAAAAAAGTGTGATAGTATGATTAAGCTGCTTCAAACGCAGCAATGGACTTTGAAAAGTAAACAGTGTAAAAAGACGAAAGAAACTCGTTAATTTTAAGATAAAGCTTTTATAAGCCGAATCAAATTTGAGTAACTTGCGAACTTTATAAAAGTCAGCAAATACGAAATGATTTAAGATTTACTTAATCTTAAACATTAAATGAGCTAATTAAATTTTCAAATATTAATTTGAGAGTTTGATCC
>Ga0255341_1000398_pt1 | contig 75159 bp, 63 predicted proteins | sample wastewater_treat_8_FD_192418 | JGI IMG/M metagenome (GOLD analysis project Ga0255341, IMG submission 192418) | Wastewater microbial communities from Lulu Island WWTP, Vancouver, Canada - plant12 | ecosystem: Engineered > WWTP > Wastewater > Unclassified | place: Canada: Vancouver, British... | reverse complement strand
TTCTGACCCCAAATTAGTAAATATTAGCAAAACACCCTTGATATTTTCCTAATAATGGTTATTGCGTGAAGTTGTCAAGGTACATCTATTGTAAAAAAAGAGTTTATGCAGTGGAATCAATTTTACATTTACTATGGTATGATTATGATTAATTTAACTATAATACCTGTAAAAAAGTGCAAAATTAACTTAGTAACAAAACAAAATAAAGTAAAACAAAACAGATTAAGAAAAATGTAGAAATATTGAATTAAAAAGGGTGTTACAAGTAATATTTTATCATATATGTATAAATTGGCAATATATTTCACGAATTTATATTAATGTAAATTTATTCTGTTTAAATTTAATGGATAAAAGAACATAACTTTTATTGCGTGTATTACACACATATGATACAATGAGGTAAATCATGTATTACAGATAGTTAATATTTAGGGATATGAAAATTATTTTTACTATTTTACTTTTATAATTGTATGTAGATACAATAAGTGATAATATTTAGGTAAAAAGAAAATTGTTAGAAACAATTCTGAACTGTTTGTAGACCCAAATGTTATTTACTATGGGAAGTGCCACTCTAATCTTATTAAAAAGGAGGTTGTAGAAGGTTTAAAAAATAGAAAAATATTGTAAATATTCAAGAGGAGGTATTACGATGAGTGTTAAGAAAATTATGACAATTTTGCTTACTGCATTAATGTTATTTGGAAGTATTTTTACAAATTTGTCACTAGCTTTACAATCAAGTACTGAGCCGAACGATGTTGTATCAGCTTCTAAGATCCCTTCATATAGTGTCACTACAACGCCTGCAACCGCAACTCCTTCAATTATATGTGATACAAAGCCGCCTCAAAAAGGTGAAGTGTACTTAGCAGTTGATAAAACAACTGCACTAGTTGGAGATATAATTACAGCAAAATTAGGTATTAAAGGTTTTGATTCTGTAGCCGGATATCAAGTCTGCATGAAATACGATCCTAAAGTTTTAATGCCTGTATATAATGACGGAACTCCATATGGTAAAACTTCACCGCCTGAGAGCGGTAAGCTGCTGCAGGAGAGATACAGTCCTGTAGATTATGTTTCAAATGATATTCAAAATGGATACCTGATCTTCGGAAGAAATTACATGAATTTAGAGGGGTATAGAGAAAGCGGAGTAGCGGAAAATGAAGGGTCACTTGCAATTATCAGATTTAAGGTATTGGATGCTTCCCTTATAAAAATATCAATTGTTGATACACCGACTATGACAAATGCTGTTGACGGAACGATGGTATTCGATTGGTATGCCAATCAATTGTCGGAGTATAAGGTAACTCAGGCACCTGAAATCAGTAGTTTTCATGTGCCACCTCCTACTAGACCGGCAAAACCGGAAGTTTATTTGTCAGTTGACAGAACGACAGCAGATGCCGGAGATATAATAACTGCAACTTTGAACATCAAAGGTTTCACTGATGGTGTGGCGGGATATCAGGCAAGCATTAAATATGATCCGGAAGTTTTAGTGCCTGTATACGCCGATGGAACTCTATACGATGACAAATCGACGGCAGAAGACGGCAGATTGCTGCAATATAGGTTTAATCCTGTTAATTTGGCTTCAAATGATCTTGTAAACGGCATCCTTACATTTGCAAAAGGATATTTGAATATGCCGGAATACAGGAATTCGGGCATAATTGAAAGTGACGGTTCATTGGCAGTAATAAGATTTAAAGTGTTAAAGGCTGCTCCTGTTAGTATAACGATGGAAAATGGTCCGACATCTATCGATGCTATATCCGGAACAATGATATATAGCAGGAACAATTTAATGATTAACGATTATGTAGTAATTCAGGCACCTGTTATTAATTCCCACTTAGTTAAGCCAACACCTACACCTAACTTCGAGACAAAGGATGCTGGAGTTTATTTGCTTCTTGACAAAACAACTGCATCGGTTGGCGATATAATAAATGCAACAGTCTATGCAGATGGCTTTGATTCGATAGGAGGATATCAGGCAACGGTGAAATATAATCCTTCAGTATTGCAGCCGGTTTATTCAGATGGATCGTTGTATGACAATAACTCAGTACCGGAAAACGGCACACTCTTGCAAAACAAGAGATTCGCTCCAACAGATTTAGCTAGTAATGATCTTTCAGGTGGTATACTTACCTTTGGAAGAGCATATATGGATATGAAAAAATACAGAGAATCGGGACTGGCTGAGAATAAAGGCTCTTTGGCTGTTATTAGATTTAAAGTATTAAAAGCGGCATTTACCGAGATAACATTGGAAAATACACTGGGTATTCCAAATACAGTGAGCGGAACAATGATGTTTGACTGGAATTCCAAACAGATAAAACAATATAAGGTAATAAACCAGCCTGTTATAACGATTCAAACACCTACAGTTCCATCTCCGACAATTACAATTAATCCAACACCTACAATTTCAACTCCAATAATTCCAATTCCAACAATTACAATTGAACCAAGACCTACTCCGACAAAAGAGTTAAACAAAGGTACTGTATATTTGACCATTGACAAAACCGATGCAAAAGTTGGCGATATTATTAAAGCAACGGTTAGTGTAAAAGGCTTTGAATGTATAGCTGCGTATCAGGCAAACATAAAATATGATCCTGCAATGCTGCAGCCGGTTTACTCTGACGGAACTCCGTATGATAATGCAACCGCACCTGAGGTTGGTACTTTGCTGTGTAAAAGATACAATCCTGTAGACATGGCAGCAAACGATTTAAATAATGGCATTCTGAACTTTGGAAGAGCATATATGGCAATGAGTAAATACAGGAGTTCAGGTCTGCCTGAAAAAGAAGGATCTTTGGCAGTAATTGGGTTTAAAGTGTTAAAGGCTGGAAAGACTAATATACAATTGGAAAACACATCTATTATGAAAAAAGCAATATGCGGAACTTTATTATTTGATTGGGATGGTTGTCAATTAGCAGGTTATCAAGTGATACCGATACAGACAGTTACTATATCGGATGGTACAGCAACACCTACTTCAACACCTACTTCAACACCTACTCCTACATATACTCCAACACCTACTTCTACTCCTACTCCTACTCCTACTCCTCCAGTTCAAACATCAAACAGAGGTGAAATATCTCTTACTTTTGACAAAACCGATGCAAAAGTTGGCGATGTTATTAAAGCAACACTTAATGTAAAAGACTTTGTGAGTATTGCAGGATATCAGGTATGTATCAAATATGACCCTGCAGTACTGCAGCCGATATACGAAGATGGAACACCGTATGAAAAATATTCTGTGCCCGAAAATGGAGATCTGTTACAAAAGAAATTTAGTTACACAGATATGGCGGAACATGATTTAAAAAATGGTATCCTGCTCTTTGGAAGAGCATATATGAATTTATCGGCATACAAGAACTCGGGAAAACCCGAAACTACCGGTACATTGGCGATAATAAGATTTAAAGTGTTAAAGGCTGAGCCTGCAAAGGTATTTTTCTATGAATCGCCGGCTTTGACGAATTCAGTTGAAGGGACCATGATATTTGATTGGGATGGTTATGAATTAGCAAATTATAAAGTGATACCGGTACAGACAATTAATATATCGGATGGTGCAACAACTCCTACATATATTCCAACGCCTACTTCTACTCCTATACCTACACCTACTCCAACCGAAACATCAAGTAAAGGTGAAATATCTCTTACTCTTGACAAAACCAATGCAAAAGTTGGCGATGTTATTAAAGCAACAGTTTATGTAAAAGATTTTGATTGTATTGCAGGATATCAGGTAGGTATCAAATATGATCCTGCAGTACTGCAGCCGATATACGAAGATGGAACACCGTACGACCGTGGTTCTGTGCCTGAAAATGGAGATCTGTTACAAAAGAGATTCAGTTTCACAGATATGGCGGATAATGATTCGAAAAACGGTATCCTATGCTTTGGAAGAAGTTATATGAATTTATCGGCATACAAGAACTCGGGAATACCCGAAACTACCGGTACATTAGGGACAATATGTTTTAAAGTGTTAAAGAATGAACCTGCAAAGGTATTTTTCTATGAATCGCCAGCTATGCCGGATTCGGTTGAAGGGACCCTGATATTTGATTGGGATGCTGTTCAGGTTAAAGGGTACAAGGTAGTTCAGCAGAAGGAGGTTATACCGAAAGGAACTGTAAAGATGAGCTTTGACAGAGAAAAAGTAAAGTTAGGCGATTTGGTAAAAGCTACAATATCAATTGAAGATATAGATAACTTTGCAGCCTTCCAATTCAATATAAGGTTTGACAAAAACTATATTCAGCCATGGGATATTGCATCAAATTCTCCTTATGAAAAAGGTACTTTGCCTGACCTTGATGCAATACTCACAAATGAAAAATATAAACCATTAAGTATTGCAGCTAATGACATTGAAAATGGCGTTCTCAACTTTGCCAAGGGATATTTGAACCTTGTTAACTACAAACCGGATGGTATCACTTCAGGGGAAATTGTTATTTACTTTAAGGCAATTGATAAAATACCTGAAGAAGGAACAAAACTTGCCTGGTTTGAACATTCAGATACAATTAGTAACGGTGTAAATGGAACATTGATCTTTCCTGCCGGCATTAATCCATTAACGTCTGATTATTATGAAGTTATATCTCCAGAAATTGTTTATCCTGATGATGAACAAAGTATTTTTGTATTAGGAGATGTAGATGGAGATGGGAAGGTTAACTCGGATGATTATGCTTATATGAGACAGTATTTGCTCGGAATTATAGAAGAATTTCCAAGTCCTGAATACGGATATAAAGCTGCTGATGTTGATGGCGACGGTAATGTTGATTCAGATGACTATGCTTATATGAGAAGATGGCTGATAGGAATGATTGATAAATTCCCGGCAGAGGAAAAGTAATCATATAAAATTGTCATAATGAAAGTAAGTAAAGAATGATAAAAGAATGACTTCCCCTTGTAAGTGTGGGTCTATGAATTAAGCGGACCCGAAAACCGGCATAGGGGAAGTCATTTTTTTAAGTACCCAAATTTCAATAACTCATGAAACTTTGATAACTCATGTTATATCCAGATTGCATCAGATTGAAACTCTTGATTTATTATGTCCAGATAATCGGAAATGCGATGACATTTTTTGATTTTTTTCATTAGTTTGCCACCTTGATCAAAGTGAACATATATGTAATGCCAAAATTCCTTCATTTTATCACATAAATGCTTGTCACCAGAAAGGTTTTGCCGATAATATTGAAAAATTTCATCGTGAAACTGTCTGACTATGCTTTTTTTATTTTCGGAGGGGGTTTTATATCCTTTTATGGCAGAAGGAAGAAAGGGGTCGCTAAGGGCACCCCTGCCTAACATAATGCTTTTAAGTCTGGGAAATCTGGAGCTTATGGCTAGATAATCCTCATATGTGAATATATCTCCATTATAAGTTGTTTCATGCCTGCATTGTGAAGCAAGCAGCTCAAATCCATCGATATCGGCTTTGCCTTCATACATTTGTTTACCTGTGCGAGCATGTATTATCACTCTTCCTAAAGGGTATTGGTTCAGGACATTCATTACTTTAAAGCCTTCTTCAGTATCATAAAGCCCCAGCCTCATTTTTACAGTTATAATATATGTGCTGTTTGAACAGGCTGTGTGAAGAAATCTGTCAATCATATCAGGATAAGGCAACAGGCCGGCTCCCCTTTTTTTATTTGTTACCATAGGAAATGGACAGCCTATATTCCAGTTAATCTCCTGATACCCCATATCAGAAATTGCACAGGCATAAGCCTTGAATTGATTTCCATCATTTCCAAGAATCTGAGGTATAAGATTTAAAGATTTATCATTATGCTCAGGTAAAATATCTTTTAAAAGTTTATTACTTACTTTCGTTATATCGGAAGAAGCGATAAACGGTGCATAATATGCATCGATATTTCCGAAATACTTTGCAAAGGCGTTTCTGTAGCATGCTGTTGTCATAGCCTGCAAAGGTGCTAAATAAAGCTTCATATAAACACTCCTTTTGTATAGGATACCATTAAATTGGGCTTTTTAAAATGACCTTAAGTCAAAAATCATGAAAAACGTATGCTTAATTGGATAAAATTCAGGAAGAATATTGACTTGGAAAGTAATATAATCAGTAGTATAATAAAGCCTGATTATTATAAGAAATGATTTAAGTAAAAAGTATTTATATAAAAAGTATTTATATAGTAATTGTCCCTATAGAATACCAAGTTATTTATTAGGCATTTCCAATTCAAATTAGGACAGAATAAGGAGGAGATTTAAATGGGAAAAACATTAGCAGAAAAGATATTTGATGCCCACAGGGTGAATATGCCGTTTCCTGATACACATGTGTTGAAGCTGGATGCGGTATTTTGCCACGAAATAACTACACCAATAGCAATTACTGATTTACAGGCAAGAGGGAAAGACAGAGTTTTTGATCCTTCGAAGATTAAAGCTGTAATAGACCATGTTACACCTGCAAAGGACAGTAAAACGGCTGAGCAGGGAAGAATACTCAGAGAATGGGCTAAAAAGAACGGTATAAAGGATTTTTTCGATATTGGACGTAATGGTGTATGTCATGCATTATTCCCGGAAAAGGGCTTTGTAAGACCGGGATATACTGTTATAATGGGGGATTCCCATACCTGTACCCATGGTGCTTTTGGAGCATTTGCTGCAGGAGTTGGTACAACAGATTTGGAAGTGGGTATATTAAAAGGTGTGTGTGCATTCCGTTTTCCAAAGACAATTAAAATAGTAATCAATGGAAAACTTAGACCCGGCGTATTTGCAAAGGATGTAATACTTTTTGTAATCAAGGAATTGACTGTAAATGGTGCAACAAATATGGTAATGGAATTTACAGGACCTGTTGTTGATGAAATGTCGATGGAATCACGTATGACACTATGCAATATGGCAATTGAGGCAGGAGGAACATGCGGAGTTTGTTATCCTGACATGACAACAGTAAATTACCTGTGGAAATATATTAAGGATGAGTTCAAAACCAAGGAAGATGCCCTTAATGAATATTCCAAATGGATTTCCGATGAAGATGCAGTTTATGAAAAGGTTTATGAGTTCGACGTATCTGATCTTGAGCCTATGGTTACTTTCGGTAACAAACCGGATCAGGTTAAACCAGTTAGAGAAATGGCAGGTACAAAGATTGATCAGATTTATATCGGAAGTTGCACAAATGGACGTATTGAGGACTTGAGGGTTGCTGCAAAGGTTCTTGAAGGTAAGAAGATAAGCGATGATGTTCGTGGAATAGTCAGCCCTGCAACGCCTGAAGTATATAATCTGGCCTTAAAAGAAGGCATTATTGAAGTGTTTCAGAACGCAGGATTTTGTGTTACCAACCCCACCTGTGGTGCTTGTCTCGGTATGAGTAACGGGGTTTTAGCAAGCGGAGAATCATGTGCTTCCACAACCAATAGAAACTTTAACGGACGTATGGGAAAAGGCGGTACAGTCCACCTTATGAGCCCTGCTACTGCAGCTGCAAGTGCAATTGAAGGAAAAATAGTAAATTCATGTATTTTCGAATAAAAGGGGGTAGGCGTAAATGAAAGCATTTGGCGGAAAAGTATTATTTTTAGATAGAAGTGATATAAATACTGATGAAATAATTCCTGCAAAATATCTTACAGAGATTACAAAAGAGGCCTTAAAGCCTTATGTTCTCGAGGACCTCAACCTTAATGGATTTGATCCTAAAAAGGATGTTGAAGGAAAAGCCGTTATAGTTACACGGGAAAACTTCGGATGCGGATCTTCAAGAGAGCATGCACCATGGGCTTTGGAAGTTAACAATATAAATGTTGTAATAGCCGAGAGTTTTGCCAGAATATTCAGGCAGAACATGTATAATTGCGGATTATTTGCAATTGAGCTTCCAAAAGAAAAGATTGATTATATATTCAATGCTTATAAGGGACAGGATGTAACAATAAGTATTGATGTAAACAGGGATAAAATTGTTCTTTCTTCCAACGGCAAAACGGAGGAGATAGACTTTAAGATTGGGGAGTTTGACAAAACTCTTGTAAGAGAAGGCGGATGGGTAGATTACGCCGACAAGAATTATTGATGGTGATATTTAAAGGCTGCGGTGCTAAGAAATTAGTCAGGCAGCCTTTTAATTTATTGCGATTAATAATAGTCCCCAAGAAAACAAACATATACAACACAAATGAATGCAAAAAAATATAGTCTTATAAAGAATATTGTGGTATTATATCAAAAAAGATAAAACTACAGATTTATATCGTTGTTTTAAATATAAATTTGCTATTATATTAAATACGATTAATCTTTTACATTTATCTACCGCAAAATTCAGGTAAAGCGTTCGTTATTTTGCTCTGCTAAATATAAGATTAATAACGTATTTAATGTAGTTTGATAGGAGGGAAATCATTATGGAGAATAAAAGAAGTATCGGAGTTCTGACCAGTGGTGGAGATGCACCGGGAATGAATGCGGCTATAAGAGCTGTTGTTAGATCGGGAATACATTGGGGCTTTAAGGTAATGGGAATTCGTAAAGGCTATAACGGCCTTATCAATGGGGATGTATTTGAAATGTCTCTAAGAAGCGTATCGGATATTGTTCATCGTGGAGGCACAGTGTTGCAGACGGCTCGCTGCTTGCCTTTTAAAACAGAAGAGGGTATACAGCAGGGTGCTGCAATGGCTAGAGTTTTTGGACTCGATTCTCTTGTAGTAATTGGTGGAGACGGATCCTTTCGTGGAGCTAGAGACTTAAGTGCTCATGGAATAAAGGTTATAGGAATTCCGGGTACCATTGATAATGATATAGGGTGCTCCGAATATACCATTGGTTATGATACTGCATTAAATACAGTTCAAGGTGCATTGGATAAAATCCGTGATACGGCATATTCCCATGAACGCTGCAGCGTTTTGGAGGTTATGGGGCGTAAAGCAGGTTATATAGCTATAAATGTAGGTATTGCTTGTGGTGCTGAAGTAGTTTTGCTTCCGGAAAAGAAGTTTGATTTTGACAAAGACATAATAAAGCCAATTATTGAAGGTCGCAACCGCGGTAAGAAGCACTATATAGTTATAGTGGCTGAGGGTGTAGGCGGTGCTTTAGATGTTGCAAAGGAAATAGAGAAGATAACAGGAATAGAATCAAGAGCAACCATATTAGGACATATACAGAGAGGCGGCAGTCCTACTGTGCGTGACAGGGTTACTGCAGGTATGATGGGAGTCAGGGCTGTAGAATTGTTGAAGGATGGCATAAGTAACCGTGTAATAGCATTAAAGGGAAATAAAGTGGTTGATATAGATATTAATGAAGCATTGGAAATGAAGAAAGACATTGATGACGACCTTATAGAGATGAGCAAGATTTTATCTCTGTAAATGTGATTTTTTGCAGATGTGAATAAATGTAAAATATTAATGTAGGGCTTTATAGCCCTACATTAATATTTTTTTTCATCATTTATAACGTCTACGAAAAGATCTCTTAATTGATCCTCTGCCGAACAGCTTTGCTGGTAGAACCAGAATTTTACTTTATCTTCTATTTCTTTATCAGAGCCCTCAGCTTTGTAGGGATAAACAGCCACAACCTCTTTAGTTTCCTTATCTCTTAGTCCGATTTTTTCAGCATCATTTAATCTGTTCATGGAAAATCTCCTTTTAGTGTATTCAAAACCTAAATTTATCAATGTTAAAGAAATGCTCCTTTAATCATTACATTTATTTTGGTTGAATAGATGTTATTTTATACTGTCTCTGTATTAAAAGTGATTATTCTTATACATGAGCAAAGTACTTGATGATAAAACTTAATTGATGTTTTTTCATTTTACACTTTATTTTTTTTTGTGGTTATTATAAAATGTTTATGTTAATAGTTATTATGTATTAAAAGCTATTAATAACCTTTATAATTAAATCAATTTCCTAGTATAAATCCATAGGTAGATTAGTACGGTAGGTATTGAAATTTAGAACAGTGAGGATGGTAGAACATGGATATTGGGACTTGGGGGTCTCTCTTATTAACCCTGTTGCCCATTGTGGTGATTTTGGGTATGCTTATTATTTGGAAAAAACCAGCAGATGTAAGCGGTATTGTAGGTTGGGTGTTAGTTTCAGTAGTTGCAGTTCTCTTTTTTAGTACTTCTTTGGAAGTAATTGGTCGATCGACCATAGCGGGTTTTATTAAATCCTTTCCGGTATCTCTTATAGTAGCAACTTCTCTTCTTCAAATGGCATTCATGGAAAAGACAGGTGCATTAAAAAGGGTTATTATCTTTAAAAAACCATAGCCAGTGAGAATAAAGCTGTGCAGATAATGATGATAAGTATCGGGTTTGGTACTCTAATGGTTGCAGTAGGTGCAACACCGGTATCGATATTGCCGCCGATTCTTATTGCCATGGGATACAGCACATATGTTGCAATAGCACTTCCTGCTATAGGCTATGACTCGTTATGTACCTATGCATTATTGGGTGCTCCTGTAGTTGTTTTTTATGATATGGCCAATGGTTTCATCAAGCAAAATCAGTTAGGGCCGGAATTGACTCTGGCAGAGATAGGAAGCATATTTTTTATGTTCCTGCCGGTGGTTTCAACGATGATCGGTTTTTGTATGCTTTGGATAGTAGGAAAATGGAATGCAATTAAGCAAGGTTGGCTTCCATGTATAATCACAGGTATTGTTATCGGTGTGGTATCCTTCTTTACAAACAAGTTTGAAAACTTAGTTACATTAACCGGTGTAATATGTGGTTTGGCAGTAATTATTGCAATGGTAATTTATCTTCTTGTAACGGGAAAGAAGATTATAGATAGAAGCAAGCTTTCTAAAGAGGAACTGGAGTATGAAAAGCAATTCCCTTTATGGAAAGCTTTAACACCATGGTTTTTGCTTATAATTTTAATACTGGTGTTAAATATACCGAAGGATATGTTTAACTATCTGTATAAAGAAATGACTCTTCCTATTAAAGGCTTATCTGCAAATTTTAGTGAAGAAATCAAGACAAGGGTATTATGGAATGCGTATACCTGGATTTTTGTCAGCACAATTCTATCCATGATATTCATAAGGCCAACGGGAAAACAGATAAAAGAAACACTTCAAGTTTGGAAAAAGAGGGCACCACGACCAATTTTCTCAGCCGCCATATTTTTTGCAATTGGAGAAATTATGAATATGTCTGGTTTTAGTATTGCAGAGCAAAAGAATGTAGTTGACAGTATGGTTGTAGTACTTGCAAACTTTTCATCCGATGTGTTTAAAGGTGCATATGGAGCTATAGTATCCTTTATTGGATTGTTTGGAGGTTTTATAACCGGAAGCGAAGCTTCTACAATAGGAATGTTTGCCAAATATACAATGTCTACAGCAAAAAATCTAGGCCATGGAGTAACAGGTCTTGTTATAATCACAGCGGCTCTAGCATTTGGCGGAGGTCTTGCCAGCGTTATATCCCCAGCCAAGCTTCAGAATGCTGCAGCATCAATTGATAAGCTTGGTGAAGAAAACAGTGTTATTAAAGTAGCATTTATATTCTCACTAATACTTACGGCGGTAACATCAGTGTTCGCAATTATTTTGTTAAACGTTATGTGATAGTTAATTAATGTATTTAAATAATGGCCAAGAAATAACATCCTATTCTCATCGTCTAAAACCCCATTAATCATCGAGATTTTGTCCTTGAGAATGCATGGTTATTTCTAAGGTTAACCAATATAAGGATTAAAAGGGGATGTGTATAATGATTTGGAATAGGGATGCAGAGGTTTCAAACAGAAAAGACATGGAGGCCATGCAACTGGAAAATTTGAAGACGGTTGTTAAAAGGGCCTATGAAAACGTACCGTTTTACAGAAAAAAGTTTGACGAGATAGGTTTGAAGCCTGAGCATATTGTTACTCTCAAGGACATTGAGAAGATTCCTTTTACAACTAAGCTTGATTTAAGGGATAATTATCCATACAGCTTATTTGCTGTTCCAATGAAACAAATAGTTAGAGTTCACGCTTCATCAGGTACAACAGGTAAGCCGATCGTAGTAGGTTATACAAGAAAGGATCTTGAAAACTGGAGTGAATGTGTTGCAAGACTTATTGTTGCGGCAGGAGGAAGCGATGAGGATATTGCACAGGTTGTGTTCGGCTATGGCTTGTTTACAGGTGGCTTTGGACTCCATTATGGCCTTGAAAAAGTAGGAATAAGTGTAATCCCGGTATCCAGCGGAAACTCTGAAAGACAGATTATGCTTCTACAAGATTTTGGTGCTACTATCATAGTAGGTACTCCTTCATATGTACTGCATTTGTCGGAAGTTGCCGAAGAAATGGGAGTTACAAAAGATAAACACAAGCTGAGGCTTGGACTTTTCGGCGGAGAGGGACATACTCCTGAGATGAGGGCAGAAATAGAAAAACGCTGGGGTATTCTCGCAACTGAGAACTATGGCCTTAGTGAAATTGTGGGACCGGGTGTTTCCGGTGAATGTGTCCACCAATGCGGGATGCATATAAATGAAGACCATTTTTATCCTGAAATAATTAATCCTGAAACAGGAGAAACACTTGAGTATGGTGAAAGGGGAGAGCTTGTTATTACAACTCTGACAAAAGAAGGAATACCCATGTTGCGTTACAGGACAAAGGATATTACTGTATTAAATCCTGAGCCCTGCAAATGTGGGCGAACATCCACAAGAATGAACAAGATATTAGGAAGAACAGACGATATGCTCATTATTAGAGGTGTTAACGTTTTTCCATCCCAGATAGAAAGTGTTCTTGTAGGAATGGAACATATCGGACCTCATTATCAAATAATAGTTACCAAAAAAGGCTATATGGATGCAATAGAAGTTTTGGTTGAGCTCATTGACGGAAGCCTTCTTGAAAAGTTCAGTGAACTTGAGAAGCTGGAAAATAAGATAAGACATAAGATCAAGACGACTTTGCAGATCGATGCTAAAATCAGACTTGTTGAACCGAAAACAATAGAGAGATCCCTCGGCAAAGCAAAGAGAGTTATTGATTTAAGGAACAATTAATGTTATAAATATATTAATCATGTAAAATGAATAATGTTTTAATGGTAAATGTGAACCTATAAATAAAAGATTTAATTAGATGGGGGATTTTAATGAAAAAACTGATGCTTGGTAATGAGGCGGTTGCAAGGGGAGCGTATGAAGCTGGAGTAACTGTTGCTGCGGCTTATCCCGGTACGCCAAGTACTGAAATAACAGAAAACATAGCGAAGTATGATGAGATTTATGCCGAGTGGTCACCTAATGAAAAGGTTGCTTTAGAGGTTGCAATAGGTGCGTCTGTCGCAGGTGCACGTTCCATTTGTTCTATGAAGCATGTTGGACTTAATGTTGCAGCAGATCCTTTGTTCACAGCGTCGTACACAGGTGTAAACGGTGGACTGGTAATTATGGTAGCGGATGATCCGGGAATGCACAGTTCACAGAATGAGCAGGATAGCAGGTACTACGCAAGATCATCAAAGGTGCCTATGTTAGAGCCTTCAGATAGTCAGGAATGCAAGGATTATGTGAGGGAAGCTTTCGAAATTAGCGAAAAGTATGACTGTCCTGTTATTGTGAGGCTTTCAACAAGGGTTGCACATTCCCAGAGTATAGTTGAAGTTTCTGACAGATTGGATTATAAGCTAAAGGATTATGTTAAGAATCCGGGAAAATATGTAATGATGCCTGCCATGGCTAGAAAAAGGCATGTTGAGGTTGAAAAGAGAATGAGCCTTCTAAAGGAGGATTCAAACACATTATCCTTAAATAAGATAGAGTGGGGCAACAAGGATGTTGGAATTATATCCAGCGGTATCGCATATCAATATGCAAGGGAAGCTTTTGGGGATGTATCCTACTTGAAGCTGGGCATGGTTTATCCTCTTCCTGATAAGCTTATAGAAGAGTTTGCAAAGGAAGTTAAAACACTCTATGTGGTAGAAGAATTAGAGCCTTTTATTGAGGAACATATAAGGAAATTGGGAATTAAGGTGATAGGCAAGGAGCTTCTGCCTGTTATCGGAGAGTTAAGTTCCCAGATAATCAAGGAAAAAATTCTTGGCACTCAAATTGAAAAGGGTGCAGTAGTAGAAGAAAACGCTCCTGTAAGGCCGCCGGTAATGTGTCCGGGCTGTCCTCACAGAGGAACGTACTATGTTCTTAAAAAACAAAAGCTTACAGTCAGCGGTGATATAGGCTGTTATACATTAGGAGCATTGCCTCCGACTGAGACAATGGATATGTGTGTATGTATGGGAGCAAGCGTAAGCGGTGCCCATGGATTTGAAAAGGCCAGAGGTAAGGAATTCGGCAAAAAGACTGTTGCTGTGATAGGCGACTCGACATTCATGCACTCAGGTATAACAGGACTTATTGATATTGTTTATAATAAAGGTAATTCTACAGTTATCATACTTGATAATTCAATCACAGGTATGACAGGGCACCAGCACAATCCAACAACTGGTTATACTATTAAAAACGAACCAACCAAACAGGTTGACTTGGTTAAACTTGCAAATGCTGTAGGAATTGACAGAGTTAGGGTTGTTGATCCTTTCAATTTAAAGGAATTAGACAAGATTGTAAAAGAAGAGACTTCTGCTGATGAACCTTCAGTCATAATTGCACAAAGACCGTGTGCATTGTTAAAAGGAGTAAAATATGGCGGACCTTTGAAGATAAACATGGATAAGTGCAAAAAGTGTAAGCAGTGCTTTACTATAGGCTGTCCGGCACTTGTTAATGTTGGGGATCATATTGAAATAAACGATGCATTATGTATTGGCTGTGAATTGTGTACTAAACTGTGCAATTTCGGTGCAATAGAAAAGGCTGGTGAGAACAATGGATAAACTTAATATAATGATAGTAGGAGTTGGCGGACAGGGTACATTACTAGCCAGCAGGATTTTGGGAAATGTTGCTATGAGAATGAATTTTGACGTAAAGGTTTCTGAGGTGCATGGAATGGCACAGAGAGGCGGCAGCGTTGTAACATATGTAAAACTTGCTAAGAAAGTTTATTCTCCCATCATTGAAAAGGGGGAAGCGGATATAATTCTTGCCTTTGAGAAATTGGAAGCTTTAAGGTGGATGGAGTATCTCAAAAATGGCGGGAGCTATATAATAAATGAGCAAAGGATTGATCCTATACCTGTTATTTTAGGTAAGGAAAAGTATCCTGATGGCATTATAGAAAAAATTAATGGAGTTGTAAATAAAACTATATCAGTGGATGCTTTGCCGATAGCCAAAGAATGTGGAAATATAAAGGCAGTTAATGTTGTTCTTCTAGGAGTTTTGGCAAAGGAAACAGGAATTGATAAAGAAATTTGGATAGAGTCCATCAAGGAAACTGTCCCAGAGAAGCTTCAGGAGGTCAATTTCAAAGCTTTTGAAGCAGGATATGGACTTGCAGTGTAATAGTGTAAAGTTAGTTATTTGAAAGCTACAGATATAATATTTCAAGGAGGTTTTAGGATGCAATACTGGAATTCCACCTTTGAGTGTATGCCTAGAGAAGAGTTGAGAAGAGTCCAGAGTGAGAGACTCGTAAGCACTGTAAAAAGGATATATCACAATGTGCCGTTTTACAGAGCAAAAATGCAAAAGCAAGGGATAGAGGTTGGTGACATTAAGTCTATTGATGATTTAAAGAAACTTCCCTTTACCTATAAACAGGATTTGAGAGACAATTATCCTTACGGGTTGTTTGCAGTACCTATGAGTGAAATCGTAAGAATTCATGCTTCTTCAGGTACTACAGGAAAGCAGACTGTTGTTGGCTATACAAGAAGGGACCTTGATACATGGGCGGAAGTAATGGCAAGGACTCTAACATCAGCAGGCGTTGATAGAGAATCATTTATTCAGGTAGCTTATGGCTATGGCCTTTTTACGGGCGGATTAGGTGCACACTATGGTGCTGAAAGAGTAGGAGCATCCGTTATTCCCATTTCAGGTGGAAATACATCTAGACAGCTTCAAATAATGAAAGATTTTGGAACAACACATTTGGCATGTACACCATCGTATGCCCTTTATCTTGCTGAGGCATTGGAAGAGGCCGGATTCAAGAAGGGTGATTTAAAGCTTAGGGCTGGGGTATTTGGTGCAGAGCCATGGTCTGAAAACATGAGAAAAGAAATTGAAGACAGGCTTGGTATTTTGGCTATAGACATATATGGATTGAGTGAAATAATTGGCCCTGGAGTAGCAAGTGAATGTTACTGCAAGGCAGGAATGCATATACAAGAGGATCATTTTATACCTGAGATAATAGACCCTGAAACTGAAGAAGTTCTTCCTCCAGGTGAAAAGGGTGAGCTTGTATTTACAACTATCACTAAAGAAGGTCTTCCACTCATAAGATACAGAACTAGAGATCTCACCATACTCAATGCAGAGGTATGTGAATGTGGAAGAACCACCGTCAGAATGAATAAAGTAACAGGCAGGACTGATGATATGCTTATCATTAGGGGTGTTAATGTTTTCCCATCCCAGATTGAGAGCGTTTTATTGGAAATAGGTGAAACTGCTCCTCATTATCTATTAATCGTTGATAGGAAAGATAACCTTGATATTCTTGAGATTCAAGTGGAAATGACACCTGGACTATTCTCTGATGAAGTTAAAAAGCTTGAAGAAATAGAAGGAAAAATAAGAAAAGGTATAGAAAGTACACTAGGGATAAGTGCAAAAATAAGACTTGTTGAACCTAAGACTATTGAAAGAAGTGAAGGTAAAGCAAAAAGAGTTATAGATAGAAGAAAAATGTAGTAAAATATAAAAAAGGAGGGTTTGGTATGCTGGTAAAACAAATATCTGTATTTCTTGAAAACAAGTCGGGAAGACTTGCAGAAGTAACTAAAACTCTTGGGAATGAAGGAATAGACATAAGTGCTTTGTCTATAGCCGATACTACAGACTTTGGAATATTAAGACTCATTGTAAACCAGCCTGAAAAGGCAGAAGCGGTATTAAAAGATAATGGTTTTACAGTAAGCAGTACAAGTGTTATAGCCATTGCTGTAGAGGATAAACCCGGAGGCTTGGCCGCCGCCCTGGATATATTGGAAAGTAACTCTATAGGAATTGAATATATGTACGCATTTATAGGCAAGTCGAAAGACGAAGCCCTTGTTATATTAAGGGTTGAAGATTCTCAAAAAGCCATTGAAGCTTTGGAAAAGAATAGCATTAAAGTTATTTCTTCAAAAGATGTATATGGGCTGTGAAAGGATGATTTAGTATGAAAAAGGAAGTCCTTACAACAAAAAATGCTCCGGAAGCTATTGGCCCTTATTCACAGGCTATCAAAGTCGGTGATCTATTGTATACATCAGGACAGATTCCCATCAATCCTGCTACAGGTCAGGTAGTACAGGGAGGAATTGAGGCACAGACTAAGCAGGTTCTTGAGAATATTAATGCTATTTTAGTTAACGCTGGAAGCAGTTTTAAGAATGTTATAAAATCGACTGTCTTTGTAAAGGATATGAATGATTTTACTACAATTAACAATATCTATGGACAGTATTTTAAGGATCCTTATCCTGCAAGATCATTGGTAGAAGTAGCAAGGCTTCCTAAAGATGTACTTATTGAAATCGAGGTCATTGCACTTGTGTAGATTAAAGCTTTTATGGAATCGCTGATACATGAAATCACTAATACTAAACAGAATAGCAATAATATAAACTGAATAAATAATTATTTGACAATTTATCACTCCACAAATTAGTTCTTAAAATTAGTACTATTTGTGGAGTGTTTTATTTGTGTCCGGAAGACAGCCACATTTTTTGGTCCGTTATAATAATATGTAGTAGGAATTGAATTCTAAACGGTAATTATAATGGAAATATTGAGATTGGGCTCAACAGGGCCAAATGTAAAACTGATTCAAAGCCTTTTAAGAAAGATTGGTTATGGTATAAATGCGGTAGACGGAGCTTTTGGGAACAATACAAGGCAGGCAGTTATTGCCTTTCAAAGGGATAACGGGCTTACACCTGATGGAATTGTCGGTCCGGCAACATGGGCGGTTTTTGAAAACCTCCTGCTTGGTTATGACACATATGTAATAAAGCAGGGTGATACATTATACAATATTGCAAGAAGGTATTATACAACCTTAAACGCCATATTGACTGCCAACCCCGGAATCAATCCCAATACATTAAGGATAGGTCAACAAATAATTGTCCCTTATGGCATTGATATTGTTTTTACAGACATAGACTACACATATGAGATATTGGAAAGGCAGATACGAGGACTTAGAGTGAGGTATCCCTTCATAGAGACTGGTGTAGCCGGAAGAAGTGTTATGGGTAAGAATTTATATTATATAAGACTTGGACGAGGCACAAAACAGGTTTCTTACAATGCTTCCCATCATGCCAATGAGTGGATAACAACGCCTTTGCTCATGAAATTTGTAGAAAACTTTTCAAAAGCATTTTCTGTAGGAGGATTTTTAGGGGGATATAATGTTTCTGACATATGGAGGCAGACAAGTATTTATATTGTACCTATGGTTAATCCTGATGGGGTTGACCTGGTGAATTACTGGCCGAACTATACCAATCCTGTTTATGTGGAGGCAGCAAGGCTAAACAGAACAGGACGTCCCCTTCCTAGTGTGTGGAAGGCTAATATAAGGGGTGTTGATATAAACCTGAATTATCCTGCAGAATGGGAAAGGGAGCATGAGCTTGAGATTGAAGCAGGGATCACCGGACCTGCTCCAAGAGACTATGGCGGACCTGCTCCATTATCGGAGCCTGAATCAACTGCAATGGTGAACTTCACAAGAAACAGGAATTTCAGACTGGTTATTGCTTACCATACCCAGGGGGAGGTAATTTATTATGGATTCCAAAATCTCGAGCCTCCTGAAACTCAGACAATTGCGGAGCTTTTTGGAAGAGTAAGCGGCTATGCAATATCAAATAATCCTGCAGAGGCATCTTATGCAGGCTATAAAGACTGGTTTGTTCAAGATTTCAGAAGACCGGGATTTACTGTTGAGGTTGGCTTAGGGGTAAACCCGATACCTATTACTCAGTTCCCAACAATATATCGTCAGAATGAGGAAATATTGATATTGGGTGCTTTGGTATAATATAATCGGTGGACAGCAGTAAAACTATCAAATTTGGTTTTGCTGCGTTTTTTATGTTTATTATATGTGCTGTTGAGATATTTCACGACAACCGTCAAGGTCTAAAAAATCGAAGGAGATTTTGCTCCTCCAGCTTAATTATATCATACGAAAAATTTTATTAATAGACTTATATTAAAATGATATTGTGTATATCATAGAAACAGGAGGAATGTGATGAAATGCTCAAAGAAATTTTGGGAAAAAGTACTGATAATAGAATGAAAACTATTGTGACCAGCATCCAAAGGGAACAAAATGCTGTAATAAGGAATAGTGAAAACAGAATACTAATTGTAGAGGGGCCTGCCGGCAGCGGAAAGACCTCCATTGCACTTCATAGAGCAGCATATCTTTTATATAAATATTGTGAGAATATAAAGTCGGAGAACATCCTTGTTTTTTCTCCAAACCATGTGTTTGAGGATTATATTTCCAATGTGTTGCCTGAATTAGGAGAAGAAAATATCAGAAGAAGCACTTTTATTGATTTTTTTGAGAACATGATTGACTCCAGGTATCGAGTTGAAACTTTAAGTCAACAAATGGAATATATATTGTCAAACAATACTGATAAAACAAGGCTTAAATCAATCAAATTTAAAGCGTCGTCACAGTTTCTCAACATATTAAGAACTTACATACATTATATTGAAAATGGTATGTGTACAGATTTTAAAGATATAATTATTAATGGCAATCTTATTATTTCCGCTGATGAAATTTTCAGCACTTTTAAGAATGACTATAATCATTTTTCCTATGCGAAGCGATTGGAAAAACTTCGTCAAAGACTTTTTTATCTTTTAGAGCAGTATGAAGAAAAAAGAATTAGTGAATTATTAGCGATCCATATGCAGGAAAATGATTTACAGGAAGATACAGTAACTAAAGAAGAGAAAACTTTGGCACAGAAAAAGGCAAGACAAGAAATTGAGCCTCTTAAAACGGATGTTATACAAATGACATCTTTTGATATTAATGTTTTGTATTGCGATTTGTATAGAAATATCGAGTACTTCGCCAAGAGTGACTATAACAGGAGTATTGAAAAGAAGAATGATGATAAACAGGAAATTGGGGATCTTGGCGGAATTGTTAATTATACAATCCGTCAGTTGGGACAAAATATCATAAAATACGAAGACATAGCACCGATAATACTGCTTAAAGCTGTTCTTGACACTGTTGACGACATCAAATTCATAAAACATTTGATTATTGATGAGGCTCAGGATTATACAGTTATACATTATGAAATTATTAAGAAGGTCTTTGAACATGCCAATATGACTATTCTTGGTGACTTGAACCAGTCTGTTAACGGATATATGAACATTGGTAATTTTGGAGCTATCGCAAATATATTCGATATGAAAGAATCCAATAGAATATCGTTAACTAAAAGCTACCGTTCAAGCAAAGAGATAGCTGATTTTTGCAGAGAGATTCTTATGTCTCAAAATAATTTGGAACAGTTGAATCGTCATGGAAGCAAACCTAGGATCATAAAGGTTGATAAAAGTAATTTATTTAAAAGGATTGCTGATGATATCATAGAGCTAAAAGAAAAGGGGTGTAAGCTAATAGCAGTTATCTGTAAAACTGCCGGTCAATGTGAAGAATTATACAAATCTATAAATTTATACGTAGATATAACCCTCATTTCAAATCATAATGAGACATACCGTGGAGGTGTAGTGGTGATACCGTCATATCTGGCTAAAGGCCTAGAATTTGATGCTGTTTTAGTGCCTTCTATTGAGGATAAGGACTATTTTAAAGAAGAGGACAGAAGGCTTATATATACAGTGTGTACAAGAGCTTTACATGAACTCTATTTATACTACTTTGACAAAATGTCCGATTTAATTGGAAATATAGATGAGGGCTATTATACACATTAAAAAGACATCAAAAAAGCACATTTAAATGTGCTTTAATTACATTTGAATATTATCTATTAAAAAAAGTGGTATAAGGAAATATCATATTACCTAAATTCCTTTAATTTATTTAAAGAGTATAAACAGAAGCTTTTAATGGCGGCCTGGCAATCATAGCACTAAGCTTTAGACCCACGGCTTTGCGTCATCTTCTTTCAAAGACTTTGCCCTGTTTCATAAGGTTCTACTTATATCTCCTTATACCCGTAAGTAGGGGAATTATTTAACCTCAATATTATTATAGCATATCTAAAAATAAAAAGTAAGTACTTATGGTAAAATTTTTTCTATATTAAATACGATTAATCTTTTACATTTATCTATCGTAAAATTCCGGTAAAGCGTTCGTTATTTTGCTCTGCTAAATGTAAGATTAATAACGTATTTAATATAGTTATTATGTTAATTATGATTAGCTTTTATTTCTTTTTATTGAAGTCTTTTATATCAACATTTTTATCAATCGCATTTCTTTCCTTTAATGTTTTTACAAGTTTGTCAAGGCTGATTCCAAAACGTGAAGCAATGTCTCTGGCATAGCTGTTTCCAAGGGGAGGACCGGGGATTATTTTGTATGTTCTTATGGCAATTTCATTGTCGTTTTTTATTGTATCTTCAACATTGTATACGCCTGATACAAGGCTTATAACCCTGCTATCCCCCAATTTGTTTTTATTGAAAAAGTCCAGATCCAGAGCCAGGTCATGCAGGTGAGTTGCAAATACTGCTCTCACGCCTAAAAGCTTCAATGCACAAACTATATCTTTTGCTATATATAAGCTTTCACCTGCACTGGTGCTTGATAAGGATTCATTTAATAAAACAAGGCTGTAACGTGTTGCCTTTTTAAATATCTCCTCCAATCGCTTGGATTCTTCGCCAAGTCTTCCAAGGTTTGAATCAGGCTTTTCTTCTGTAGGGAAATGGGTGTATATCATATCCACAGGACTTATCTTAGCCTTAGAAGCAGGAACATAGAGACCGATTTGTGCCATGATCTGAGTAAGTCCGATTGCCTGGGTGTAAGTGGTTTTACCGCCTCGATTGGGACCTGTTAATATGAATATGCGTCCTGTATTATCAAAATTTACTTCATTAGTGACAATCATGCTGGTCAAAAATACTGATGGTTGCTTGTAATGCATGTTTAATGCCAGGTTTATGTTATAAATTCCTTCCACATTAAAAACTCGTTGTTCCTTTGAAACAATTTCAGGTCTGCACATTTGAAGCCCCAATGCCTGAATCCTTCCTATAAACTTGGCTGAACCTATGTAGAATCTTAGTTCGGGCTCCAACTTAGCCAGAAAACCTGAATTAATTTTGGTAAAATGAGCAATTTCCGAAGAAATTGGCTTTACTATATTCTCAAGAATGGGTTTAAGGTCATTGAAAAGAGTTTGGGTGAGTGCCATGCTGCTTATGGGATCCTTACCCTTTAAATAGGAATTTTTATGGGAAAAGAGTTTTAAGGCAGTGGCACCGGTGTTGTTCGCATCCCAGTGAACATTGGTGTCCTCAATACTGTGAAGCTCTGCAATACCAATGAATTCATCCTTGTGCTTTCTTTTGCTGAATATCTTTTCTAAAAATGGTTCTCCTTTAAAGGTTTGTTTGTTAATTGAAAGCAGGGTAGCCTCAACCGGTCTTAGCTGTGCATCTAAGTTTATGCCTACAGTAACACTCGAAAGTCCTTCAAAGTTTGCACGTAGCTTCGGAAGACGTTCAGTGAGTGATCTGAATATAGTTGTATCCATTATTTCTTTAAGTTTTTCCTGTAACTTAAGAAGTCCTTTTGACTTAATTTTCTTTTTTGTGTTAGATAAAATTGTGTGAAACTGTTGTACGCATTTAACATAAAGATCCAGTTCTCCCAGACGTTTGACAGCTCTTAGAAGCTGAGAATCTTCCATACCCTTGGTGAGTGTAATATCAGAAAGCTCTATAAGCATAGGGAGAAGAGCTTCTAATCCATTAGAAAGCTCAGGATTGTTAATAAAATCTTCTATTATTTCAAGACGATAGTTGATTATTTCGGCATCATCAGTAAACATGGACATCAGAAGAGAAGCATCGAATTTAGACCTGTTATTAAAGTTTATAGCTTTTGCAAGCTCCTCTAAAGCCATATCTTCAACCATATTATAGTTATAGGGAAGGTAGTGGCTTTGTGTCTTGATATCACTTGGCCAAATAAGACTTATTTGTTCTTGTATAGGTTGAATACTCATAAATAACTCCCTTGTTATAAAAATAAACTACATTAGAAGCGACATCCTGTCACATTTGTCTGTCGATAATACTTATAGACTTTTTATTATATACTCTACCGATATGTGGCTTATTAATATTTTAATGTTTTAAATTCTATTCATTTTATGTAGAAGTAGATTATAATTTTATTACAATAACTACTGGGAATTATATCCAAATTTGCTGTATATATGTTGAATTTACTGAAGCGATTGTTAGCGAAAAAATATCCTTAACATACCAATTTTACTCCAAAAAGCGCATTGCGTCAATATGATAATCAAGGCGAGCACAAAAGGTATTGACCAATTATTATTTTAAGGAAGGCTAAATCACACTTCTTCTTTGTACAGAAGATAATAAATGAAAAAAAGTTTGAAATATTAAAATAAGATGCCTATAATATATACTATGTTGGAATTGTTGACATGGGTTGTTTTTTCAAGCCATGCCTTATTATTTAATAATGTAAAAAAGAGGAATAAAATATGGGGTATAAAAGTTTTGATGAGATTAATGAAAAGATTAAATCAGGAAAAGCAGTAGTAGTAACAGCCGATGAAATAGTTGACATTGTAGAAGAAAAGGGAATTCAAAAAGCAGCAAAGGAAATTGATGTAGTTACTACAGCTACATTTGGACCCATGTGCTCAAGCGGTATGTTTATAAACTTCGGTCATTCGGATCCGCCTATAAGAATGGGAAAGGTATGGCTAAACGATGTGCCCGCTTATGCCGGCATTGCAGCGGTGGATGCATATATAGGGGCAACTGAATTGTCGGAAAAAAGAGGTATGGAGTATGGTGGAGCTCATGTAATAGAGGATCTGATTTCAGGTAAGGATATAAAACTATATGCCGAAAGTTATGGGACTGATTGCTATCCTTTAAAGGAAATTACAACCTATATAAATAAGGAAAACATAAATCAAGCGTTTATGTTCAACCCGAGAAATGCTTATCAAAACTATAATGCTGCCACAAATACTTCAGAAAAAATATTATACACCTACATGGGAACTCTCCTTCCTCAGATGGGAAATGTTACATACAGTACTGCAGGACAGTTAAGTCCGCTTCTCAATGATCCATGCTACAGGACAATAGGAATAGGAACAAGGATTTTCTTAGGAGGAGCACAAGGGTATGTGGCATGGGAGGGAACTCAGCACAACCCTGGGCAAAGCAGAGGAGAAAACGGTGTGCCGTTGGCATCTGCAGGAACATTGGCACTCATAGGTGATATTAAACAAATGGACAAAAGATTTATCAGGGCCGCGGTTTATGAAAAGTATGGCATAAGCATGTTTGTGGGAATAGGTATTCCAATTCCTGTTCTGGATGAGGAAATTCTTAAATATACTGCTATAAGGGACAGTGAAATATTTACCAATATATATGATTATAGTGTCCCAAAAAGGTCTAAACCTGTGATTAAAAGGGTTAGTTATGCTGAGCTTAGGAGTGGAAGTGTGGAGATTAACGGCAAAATTATTCCTACAGCACCAATGTCCAGCCTAAAAAAGGCACGGGAAATTGCAGAGCTATTGAAGCAGCAAATAAAAACCGGTGAGTTTTTGCTTACCCAGCCTGTCTCAAATATTCCAGGAGAAAACCGGACATGCACTTTAGATATTAGGGGGGAGGTCAAATGAAAAAGATAAAGGTATCACTGATTTATCCTGCAGGGGATGTAGGTAAGCCAATAACATATCATCTGGTCAGGGATTTTAATCTGGTTATTAATATACTTCACGCAGATATAAACTTGAATAAAATGGGAAAGCTAATACTTGATATTGAAGGTGAAGAGGAAGATATAGAAAACGGTCTGAAATATGTAGAAGAACAGGGCATCAAGTATAAATTGTTCACAAAAACCATTATATGGCAAGAAGATGATTGTATACATTGTGGTGCTTGTACTGCTGTATGTCCATCACATGCACTTTCAATGGACAAGACAGACTGGAGTCTCACCTTTGATAAGGAAAAGTGCCTGGTGTGCGAGCTTTGCGTAAAATCCTGTCCTTTAAATGTAATGTGTGTAAACATTTTTTAATATAGGTGTTTGATTATGTATGAAAAGCGGTTATACAGGGATAGTTTTTCCGGAAACAATCTGGTGTTTTTTGAAACGGCGGTGATGGAAACCGATCTTAAGATTGGTGCGGATAAAGACCTTGGTGATTTGGCATACAAGTGGATTACAGAGTATAGAAGACAGCTTGAAGATTATATTAAACAAGATCCTTTATTTTTAAAGAGTTTGGAGCCTATTACACCGAAGGAATCACATCCATATATTGTTGAAAGGATGTGTGATGCTGCCCGTAAGGCACATGTAGGGCCGATGGCTGCGGTAGCAGGTGCTTTTAGTGAGTTGGTAGGCCTTAAGCTTCTAGAGCATTCAAAAGAGGTTATTGTCGAAAACGGAGGGGATTTGTTTATCAAATCCAATTCAATAAGGAAAATAGGTATTTATGCAGGGAAATCGCCATTAAGCGGTAAAATTGCATTGGAGATAAAGCCCGAGAGCACACCTATAGGGGTGTGTACTTCATCAGGAACTGTAGGTCATTCATTGAGTTTTGGACGTGCCGATGCTGCAGTGATTGTGTCAAAGGATACATTTCTTGCCGATGCAGCAGCTACAGCTACAGGTAACATGGTAAAGGATACAGAGGATATTGAAAAAGGTATTTCTTTTGCTTCTTCCATTGAAGGTGTAAACGGTGTCTTAATTATAGTGGGTGACAAAATGGGAATATGGGGTGATATAAAGCTGTCGAAGTGGTAGGATTGAATAGGATTCAGAATTCAGAATTCTTGGTAGAATGCCAAGATTTGGTACTATAAATATTTTTTAATAAGGAGTTAAATATGGGTTTTTTTGACAGATTTAGTGCGGACAGGGAAGGTCCCGGAGTAGAAAAGAATGCCCCGCCAAAGAATGTATTGTTAGTCTTTTTTGGGGTGTATACAAGAAAGTTTTATAAGCTTTTGCAGTTGAATTTGGTGCATTTTATTTGCAGCTTACCGGCAATGATTGTTGCACTTTTAGTATCTGCAAATTTTTTAAGTTCCTTATACAATTCAGGGGAATATCCTGTAAGCCTTTGGCTTTCTCTTGCGGCATTTGCATGTGCCTTTAATTTGGTTGCTGTAGGACCTTTTCAGAGTGGATTTACATATGTTTTAAGAAACTTTTCAAGGGAGGAACATGCATTTGTATGGCATGACTATATTCAAACAGCAAAGAAAAACTTAAAACAGTCACTCATAATGTCATTGATAAATCTTGTTGTATTATATGCAATTTCCGGAAGCTTTGCCTGGTATTTAGGTCAGGCGGAAAAGACTTTATTACTGAATATAGCAGCAGGGGTTCAGGGATTATTCCTTATAATTTTTACAATGATGCAGATTTACACTTACCAGCTAATGGTTACTTTTGACCTAAAATTAAAGGATATCTATAAAAATGCATTCCTTTTTTCAATAGCAATGTTTGTTCCAAACCTTTTAATAATATTGATATGTGCAGTATTCTCAGTGTTTATAATGATGCAAACGCTGGTGGCTCTTATTTTACTGCCTACCTTCACATTAAGTGTAATGGGGCTTATTGTGAACTTTTATGCAAACAGGGTTATTAAAAAGCACATGATAGATAACCAAAATAAATAATTGAATATTATAAATTGCATATTTTTCATGGTGAATATTGGGTAATATCCTAAAACAATAAATAGAGGATTTCCCAATATTCATTTTTTGAATAATTATTAACTTAAACTTGCAAAAAGGAATATAATATATTAAAATAGCTTTATATAAGAAATTATAGAATTTATATAAGGAATGATAGAAATATTACTTCTCATTTTGAGTTAAGGCATAGATATTATTCCCGTTTTGAGCATGTGCTTTCAAGTAAAGGGATGACTTAACAGGTAGTATATTTTTAGCATTACTAAAATATTTTGGAGGGGAAGTCTATGAAATTATCAACAAAGGCGTTGACAATTAGTCCATCATCAACTTTGGCTATAGATGCAAAAGCAAAAAAAATGAAAGCGGACGGTATAGATGTTATAGGATTTGGAGCAGGTGAGCCTGATTTTGATACTCCAAACCATATCAAGGAAGCTGCAATTAAAGCAATTAATGATGGATTCACAAAATATACTCCTGCATCAGGTACTTTGGAGCTAAAGCAGGCTGTTTGTAAAAAATTTGAAAAGGACAACGGTCTTATTTACACTCCTTCCAATATTGTAATAAGCAATGGTGCAAAGCACTCATTGGTTAATGCTTTTCAGGCAATTTGCAATGTTGGTGATGAGGTTATTATTCCGGCACCTTACTGGGTTAGCTACCCTGAAATGGTAAAGCTGGCTGACGGTGTACCTGTAATACTTAATACAACTGAAGAAAGCGGTTTTAAGTTCACAATTGACCAGTTGGAAGCTGCTATTACACCAAAAACAAAAGCTATTGTTATTAACAGCCCAAGCAATCCTACCGGAATGGTGTACTCAAAAGAAGAGCTTCAAGCTATTGCAGATTTGGCTGTTAAAAAAGAAATCTATGTAATTTCCGATGAAATTTATGAAAAACTTATATATGACGGTTATGAACATGTCAGCATAGCATCATTTAATGATAAAATAAAGGAATTATCAATAGTTGTAAACGGTATGGCCAAATCATATTCAATGACTGGCTGGAGAATAGGTTATACAGCATCAAATGCTAAAATAGCTGAAATAATGGGTAATGTTCAAAGTCATGCCACTTCAAATCCAAATTCAATAGCACAGAAGGCTGCTGAAGCGGCTCTTAACGGTCCCCAGGATGACGTAGCTATGATGGTTGAAGAGTTTATCAAAAGAAGAGATTATATGGTTGAAAAAATCAACTCAATACCTGGTTTATCATGCATAAAGCCAAACGGTGCATTTTATGTTATGATGAACATATCGAAAATTATAGGCAAAGAGTTATATGGTGTAAAAATTAATGGATCGGATGATTTTGCAAATATTCTTTTAGAGAAAGCGAATGTTGCATTAGTTCCCGGATCAGGCTTCGGGACTGACATTCACGTAAGATTGTCCTATGCAACATCAATAAAAAATATTACAGAAGGACTAAATAGAATTGAAAAATTCTTAAACACATAATATAATGTAACCTGTGCATTGTTAAAGTATAGTGGTATAACAATAATAGCTAATTTTAATATATGCACATAATCAATCTCATATTCATAAATATCTTGGCGGGATAATAATCCCGCAATTTTTTTGTCTAAGGCTGAAAAACATTTAATCATTTCATGATTTTTGATGGTTTTATTCAATTAAAAATATTGAATTTTATATAGCAATAATTATATAATGTTTTATGTATGTTAAAATGTTGTCAAATGATAATAATTTAAATTATATTAAATACGATTAATTTTTTACATTTATCTTCTGCTAAATGTAAGATTAATAACGTATTTAATGTAGTTTTATCAAAAGTAGGAGGAATACGAGTTGAATAATGTATATGAAAGTCCTTTTAATTCAAGGTATGCCAGCATGGAAATGCAGGAGCTGTTTTCAAATGATACCAAGTTCAAAACATGGAGGAGGCTTTGGATTGCTTTAGCCGAAGCAGAGAAAGAGCTTGGACTTAATATAACTGATGAGCAGATTGAGGAGCTTATAAAATTTAAGGATTCCATAAATTATGAAGTTGCACAGCAAAAGGAAAAGGAATTCAGGCATGATGTTATGGCGCATATTCACGCATATGGTGAACAGTGCCAGAAAGCCAAAGGAATAATACATTTAGGTGCTACTTCATGTTATGTTGGCGATAATACAGACGTAATAGTAATGAGGGATGCATTAAAGCTTGTAAAGAGTAAGCTTGTTGTTCTTATAGACAAGCTTTCGGGTTTTGCTATGGAAAACAAAGATTTACCCACATTGGGCTTTACACATTACCAGCCTGCACAGCTTGTTACAGTCGGTAAAAGAGCATGCTTATGGATTCAGGATATTCTGATGGATCTTGAAGATCTTGATTATGTATTGTCCAACATGAAAATGCTCGGTTCAAAGGGTACAACAGGAACTCAAGCAAGCTTTTTAAGCCTTTTTGATAATGATCATGAAAAGGTTAAGGAGCTTGAAAAGCGTATTGCAAATAAATTGGGATTTGACAGTGTTTTCCCTGTGTCGGGACAAACCTATACAAGAAAGCTTGACTCCAGAATACTCAATGTATTAAGCGGAATAGCCCAAAGTGCATATAAATTCAGCAACGACATGAGACTTTTGCAAAGCATGAAGGAAATGGAAGAGCCTTTTGAGAAAAGCCAGATAGGTTCTTCTGCCATGGCATATAAAAGAAATCCAATGAGATCTGAGAGAATTTCCTCCATTGCAAGATATGTGATCATAAATTCATTGAATCCTGCAATTACAGCATCAACCCAGTGGTTTGAAAGAACATTGGATGACTCTGCAAATAGGAGAATCAGTATTCCTGAGGCATTCCTCGCTGTAGATTCTATACTAAACATCTATATAAATGTTGCAGATGGAATGGTAGTTTATCCGAAGGTCATAGAAAAGCATATAATGGAAGAGCTTCCATTTATGGCTACTGAGAATATTATGATGGAAGCCGTTAAACGCGGTGGAGACAGACAGGAGCTTCATGAGAAGATACGCGTCTATTCCATGGAAGCAGGTAAACAGGTTAAGGTTCATGGAAATAAAAATGATTTGGTTGAGAGAATTGCTGCCGATCCTATGTTTGGAATGACTTTGGAAGAGATTAATTCAGTGTTGGAGCCTAAAAACTATATCGGAAGGGCTCCTCAGCAGGTGGTTGATTTCATAAATGATCATGTCAAGCCTGTGATGGAAAAAAACAAAGTGGAAAGTTTTAATGTGGACCTCAAGGTGTAAATCATAAAAATCCAATTGACAAAACTCAACTGGAAAAGTATAATGAATGTATAAATTGAAGTTTATAAATCAGGGAGATCATATGACTGGCGGAAATGGAGTTTACCATAGGGAGTATGATTGATAAGAAGCCGACCGCCTGGGTAACAGTTTAGTTATTCAGGCGTTTTTTGTTGTTTTTCTATATTGTTTTTGATTGAAGAGTTGTTTTTGTGGGTAATACTAATTTGTAAGTTATATATTTTACAGATCGTATGACTGGCGGAAGTGGAGTTTACCACATGGGAGTACGATTATTGAAAGCCGACCGCCTGGGTGACTAGTTTAAAGTTATTCAGGTGGTTTTTTGTTAATTATCGGTCAAATAATGGGGAGTCTTCGTATTTTTGCATTTTCATGAATCATTAGGAAATGTTGGAATACTTTGCAGTAAGGAGGATGATTGTTATGGTTTTGAATTGCTGGAATGGGTTTGTAGGATCGGAATGGAAGCAAAAAATAGATTTGAGAGGGTTTATAGTTGAAAACTATATGCCCTATGATGGCGACGAATCATTTTTGGCAAATGCCACTTTTAAGACAAGACGTCTATGGGACAGATGCAAGGAATTAATCAGTGAAGAGTCTAAAAAAGGTGGAGTTCTTGACATTGAAACAGACATTATATCATCCATAAACGGCTTTAAGCCGGGCTATATTGATGAAGGCCTTGAAGTTATCAAGGGAATTCAGACTGATAAACCATTAAAACGTGCTGTTGTTCCTTATGGAGGCATAAGGATGGCCAAACAGGCATGTGAAAAATATGGATACAAGTTGTCCGATAAAATTGAAGAGATATTTACAAAGTACAGTAAGACCCATAATGATGGTGTTTTTGATGTATATACACCTGAGATGAGAAAAGCCAGAAAGTCCGGAGTTATAACAGGGCTGCCCGATGCATACGGAAGAGGACGTTTGATTGGTGATTACAGGAGAGTGGCACTTTATGGCGTTGACAGGCTCATTGAAGAAAAGGCTCAAGAGCTTGAAAACATGGTGACATCAATATTTGATGAAGATATAATACGTGCAAGGGAAGAGATTCAAGATCAGATTAAGTCCCTAAATGAGTTAAAGCTTATGGCAAATTCCTATGGGTTTGATATATCAAATCCTGCACAAAATGCTTTTGAGGCTTTTCAGTGGACTTATCTGGCATTTTTAGGTGCAATGAAGGAAACGAACGGTGCTGCAAACTCATTAGGAAGAATGAGCACGTTTTTTGATATTTATATAGAAAGGGACATGAAAGAAGGCAAGCTTACTGAAGAAGAGGCACAGGAGCTTGTTGATCAATTTATAATAAAGCTCAGAATAATAAGGCATCTTAGAACTCCTGAATACAATGAACTATTTGCAGGAGATCCCGTTTGGATAACCGAGTCAATAGGAGGAATGTGTGAAGACGGGCGACATATGGTGACAAAAACATCTTACAGGTTTTTACAGTCTCTTTACAATATCGGATCTTCACCTGAGCCAAACCTTACTATACTGTGGTCAAAGGGTCTTCCGGCAAACTTTAAAGAATTCTGTGCAAAGGTTTCTATAGATACCTGTACCCTGCAGTATGAAAATGATGACATAATGAGGCCTGTTTTTGGCGATGATTATGGCATTTCCTGCTGTGTTTCGGCTATGAGAATCGGTCGGGACATGCAGTACTTCGGAGCAAGATGCAATCTTCCAAAGCTTCTTCTCATGGCATTAAACGGTGGTAAGGATGAGGTGTCGGGGGATCAGGTGGCACCTGTGTCAGCTCCTTATGAAGGTGAATATTTGGATTATGAAACTGTTTTAAATAAATATGAAGAACTGCAGGAGTGGCTTGCAGGTCTTTATGTAAACACAATGAATGCCATCCACTACATGCATGACAAATATGCATATGAAAGACTCATGATGGCACTTCATGATACGGATGTGAGAAGGTTTATGGCCTTTGGTATAGCTGGCCTTTCAGTAATTGCAGACTCCTTTAGTGCGATTAAATACGGCAAGGTTAAGGTTATAAGAGACGAAAGAGGAATTATTACAGACTTTGAGGTGGAAGGTGATTACCCTAAATACGGAAACGATGATGACAGGGTTGATGATATAGCTGTTAATCTGGTCAAGAAATTTTACCAAAGCCTTGAAAAGCATAAAACTTTAAGGGGAGCAAAGCATACCCTTTCAGTTCTTACAATAACATCAAATGTTGTTTATGGAAGCAAAACAGGCTCTACTCCCGATGGAAGAAGAAAAGGAGAGGCTTTTGCACCTGGAGCAAACCCCATGCATGGCAGGGATACCAACGGTATATTGTCATCTCTTAATACATTGGCAAAAATACCATATGAATACTGTCTTGACGGCATATCCTATACACTATCGATAATTCCCCATGTTCTGGGTAAGTCCGAAAGCTCAAGGATAACCAATCTGGCAGGAATACTTGACGGGTATTTTGCATTAGGCGGACATCATGTTAATATAAACATAATGGAAAGAGGTATATTGGAGGAAGCGATGAAGGATCCTGCAAAATATCCTCAAATGACTATAAGGGTTTCAGGGTATGCAGTAAATTTCAATAAATTGTCCAAAAAACAGCAGTTGGAAGTGATGAACAGAACATTTCACGGTGAAATATGAGAGGCAGGTAGTTAATATGTCTGTAAAGGGAAGAATTCATTCTTTTGAGAGCTGTGGTACTGTTGACGGTCCTGGCGTGAGGTTTGTAATATTCATGCAGGGCTGCCCTTTTAAATGCATGTTTTGCCACAATCCCGATACATGGGATTATAACGGTGGCACTTTATATTCAGTGGATGAGGTTATTGGAAAGATAAAAAGATATATACCTTATATAAAAGCTTCGGGAGGCGGTGTTACTGTAACAGGCGGAGAGCCGCTTATGCAGATGGATTTTCTTATGGAGCTTTTTAAAGAACTCAAAAAAATGGATGTTCATACTGCCATCGATACTAACGGTTATATCGGATCTAAGGCCCAAAATCTTGCAGAACTTCTGGAGCTGACAGATCTTGTTTTGATGAGTATAAAGCATATAAACCCTGATGCACATATGAAGCTTACAGGCTGTTCAAACCAAAACACACTGGAATTTGCAAATTATTTGAATGAAATTGGAAAGCCGTTATGGATAAGATATGTTGTTATACCGGGATTTACAGATGACTTCTTAAGCTTATTCAAATTAAGAGAGTTTATAAATGGACTAAAGAATGTTGAAAATGTTGAGATACTTCCTTTCCACAAGCATGGTGAGAAGAAGTGGGAAAAATTAAAGCTACCTTATAATCTGGATAAGGCAGCTGTTCCAAATAAATTTGAGGTGTCTAAAGCAAAGAATTTACTTGATAATGATACGGAAGAAAAAAAGTAAAGGTGATTTTTTTTTATACATATGATAAATCAAAGCTGTTTATTAAAAGCTCGTTTATTTCGTTTTTCTCATCTTCTGAGAGACTTGTAAAAGCTATTTCATATTGATAACCACTATCCGATTGGTTGTCCATTCTTGCTGTTCCTCCAGCATTAATTCTAACATCAAAGAATCCGCTTTTTAACACTATTTCGATTATAACCTGTGAGGAGATATCTATCTCTTCTTTCATTTGAACTAATGCACCTACAGCAGACATGCTGATCAATTTGAAAGGTAGTGTTTTGCCTGATGATACAATTTCAAGCTTGCCATTTCCGGTAACGTTGAAGCTTGGATATTCCTTGTTGTTTGTCATAACAAGACCTCCTTTCTTTAAGGCCCCTTTTAGACCTTGCCCCATCAGAAAAATTCTGCTTGTTAATAATTTACCTCTAGATACAAAAAGGAAACATTAGAGTGTTAAAATGGTTAAGTTTTGACTGGATTTTTGTTAAGAAAAGAACCAAACACAATTAGTTAATCAAATTTTTGCACTATGATATATATCGGCAAAAATTAGTATTTATTTAACCCTAAATAATATTGATGTTAAATTCTTTTTCGCACTTGTATTTTCCAAAAAGTAAGAATAAAATAAGAACAGAATATGTATAAAATTAAAATCGAGGTGGTTTCGATGGAGATAAAAATGTTCTATAAAACTCAAAGAGAATTGGCAGATGTTATAAATAAATTAATTGATTCTTATTGGACTGGGGACATTAAAGAGGAGTACTTAATAAATCAGATATTGGGATTATATAATAATAATCCCTCAAAGCTTATGAAAAATAATGACTTTACCACTATTGTAAAACAGCAGTGTGGGAAAAGACGATTAGAGGTAGTTGAAAGAATATTAAAAATTTCGCAAAAGTAGAAGAATAAGAAGAGTACAATCTTGACTAAATTTACAACAAGAACTAAAAGGTGGGATGCAGAGACTACTGGAGAGGAAAAATGGGAGAATGCTAATGCGGAGCTTATAAGTACATTTATTCCTGCGAAGGAGATTTTAGAAAATGCATATCAGTTTGAGTCAGCGTATCATAAGGATGTTATTGATTTTGATGAGACGTATTTAGATATTATAGCTAGTGCAAAAATTGATATAAACCGTGGGCCTAATACTGTTGGTAAAAAGAAGTATTTGGACAGATTAAAGGATATTACTCTTGGCATAGTTACAATTAATGATGAAAAGTTTTATCTGAAACCTGGAACACAGGCAAAAATAGAGTTTCATTTGGTTGCAGAAGGTTTGAGGAAGCTTGCTCTATTATGGCAATTAATAAAAAATGGTACGCTTGAAAAGGGCACAATTTTATTCTGGGATGAACCGGAAGCAAATTTAAATCCTAAAGCGATACCAGCTCTGGTTGAAATACTCCTTGAGCTTCAAAGGGAAGGTGTACAAATATTTATTTCCACTCATGATTATGTGCTTTCAAAATATTTTGAGATAAGGGCTACTGAGGCTGATGATATTAGATATTTTTCGCTTGATAAGAATAAGGATGGATCTGTGTCCTATGATCAGTGCAGTAACTTCAGGGAACTAAGAAAGAATCCTATAATTTCTGCATATGACAAGCTGTTAGATGAGGTTCTTGAAAAGAATATGGGGGATTAATATGCTGGATAAAATATTTATAGAAGAAAACAAGCTTTTTAAGATTGATTGCAATAAAGCCATTGAGATTATTGAACTGCATGATGAGTACCACAAGACTAATATTTTAAGCGATGTGGATTTATTAATTATCGATGCAAGCAATATTACATTTATGGAATATAAAAACTCAAATGTTCCGAATGCAGCTAATCCAAGGGCTTTTGAAAATAGCATAAGAGAAGATAAGCATTATTTGAAAATTGCCCGAAAGTACTATGATAGCTTAATTTATATTAGTAATAAAACAGGGTGTGAAAATAAGAAAAAAACTACTACTATGTTATTGAATGCTCCAAGGCTGACTCTGTATTAAGAAAAATGCTTGCAGCAAAAATAAAGAGCAAGCTGCCTTTTATATTGCAAGGGAATTTACATGGAATGAAACAGGTGTTGATTGACAATTTTGAGGTTGTAAATATGCAGGAGTGGAATAATAAATTTCCTGAATATAAATTTGAAGCTTATGCAACCAGTACATAATTTGAGTTTGACTTGCTGGTAGCTTGAAAGTTGCTTTAAATAGAAAAGGGTCTTGAGGTGAAAGTGGGAGTAAAGGGGAGTAGCTGTATGAAAATAAACTTGAAATTTTTATTTGCGTTTTTGGTTTTACTTGCAACAGAGATCTTTATTGGTATTTATGTAAATGATTCAATTATTAGGCCATACATAGGAGATTTTCTTGTAGTTATTCTAATGTACACTTTTATAAGAGGAATTGTACAAAAACATATAAGGTTTTTACCCATATACCTGTTTGTATTTGCGGTAGCTGTCGAAGTGGCTCAATATTTTCGCATTGTGTATCTTCTGAATATGCAAGATAATAAAGTGATTTCAACAATTATTGGAAATTCATTTGATATAAAAGATATCTTGTGCTATTTGATAGCAACTGTGATTTTGTTTATGTGGGAGAAAATTGAGAAGAGAAAGTAAATTAAAGAAAAAACCATATATTAAATACGATTAATCTTTTACATTTATCTATCGCAAAATTCCGGTAAAGCGTTCGTTATTTTGCTCTGCTAAATGTAAGATTAATAACGTATTTAATATAAGTATTAAGTGTAAGTAATTCGGAAATAATAAACTAAAAAACTACGAAAGAAGGAATTATAAATTACAAATGGGTAAGTTGAGAATTAACGCATAATAAAATCAATATTTATCTTGACAATGGTATTATTAGTTAGTATAATATCATTTGTCGGTTTTATGGGGTGGCAATATGAAAATTGATGTATCAAGTATAGTTAAAATTAATGGTGCAAGCTTAGATGTCAAGTTCGATGAAGCTATAGCTGAGTTGAATGATTTAGAATCGGGTTTCGTTTTCAAAGATGCTGTAAAATTTGAAGGTGTCCTGACAAATGCCAGCGGTGTGTTGAAGTTAAATGGCGGATTAAGGGCATCATATAGTGTTAAATGCGGCAGATGCGTAAAGGATATTGAGGACAGACTTGAGTTAAAAATAAGAGAAGACATTATTGAAGGCAGCGATACAGCTGATGTAGATGCTTATACATATAATGATAACTATATATTGCTTGACAGTATATTAAAGGATAATATAATTTTGAACTTACCTGTTAAAAAGGTATGTGATGAAGATTGTAAAGGCCTATGTCCAAGATGTGGTACAAACCTCAATGAGAAGACATGTGACTGCAAGGATGATAATATTAATCCACAGATGGAAGTGCTTAAGAAATTTTTTGATAATTAAGATATAATGGGTTTAATAGGCGGGAGGTGTTATAATGGCAAATCCAAAGCGTAAATGGTCGAAAGCTAGAACAGGTAAGAGAAGATCACAGTGGAAACTGTCTGCACCAAATTTGGATAAGTGTCCAAAATGTCATGCATACAAGCTTAGACACAGAGTTTGCACAGAATGCGGCACTTACAGTGTTAAAAAGAAATCAGGTCAGAAATCGATTCAAGTAATAGAGGTTGAAGACTAATAAAAATGATTGAAAAGCAGCAGTTAAAACTGCTGTTTTTTGTTTATATCTAGAAAATATGGTCTTTTTTGGAGCTTGAAGTCAGCGATAAGCTAATTTATATTAAATACGTTATTAATCTTACATTTAGCAGAGCAAAATAACGAACGCTCTACCGGAATTTTGCGATAGATAAATGTAAAAGATTAATCGTATTTAATTTAGAGACCTATCTTAAGAAATGAGGAACCGTTTTGAAAAAAGAAACACCTATAATAATTAACAATGTGTTGCCTGGAAGTATTGCACAAGAGGCTGGAATTGAAAAAGGCGATGTACTTTTAACAATAAACGGAGAAATTATTGAAGATATATTTGATTATAAATTTCTAATATGTGATGAAGAGCTAACCCTTGAAATAAGGAAAGAAGACGGAGAGATATGGGAAATTGACATTGAAAAATACGAAGATGAGGATTTGGGAATAGAATTTGTCGATGAGCTCATTGATGAGGCAAAAAGCTGTTCTAATAAATGCATATTTTGCTTTATAGACCAGATGCCTAAAGGAATGAGAGATTCTCTTTATTTTAAGGATGATGACATGAGACTGTCATTTCTGTCCGGCAATTATGTTACATTGACTAATATGGATGACAGCCATATCGATAGAATTATTAAATACAGAATGTCTCCTATAAATATTTCTGTTCATACTACAAACCCGGATCTAAGAGTTTTTATGCTAAAAAATAGGTTTGCAGCTAGCGTTATGAGCAAAATAAGAAAGCTTGCTGTAAGCGGTATAACACTTAACTGTCAGATTGTGCTTTGTAGAGGTATTAATGATAAGGAAGAGCTTTCTAGGTCCCTTATGGATCTTGCCAAACTATATCCTGCAGTTAACAGCATATCTGTTGTGCCTGTGGGGCTTACAAAGCATAGGGAGGGCCTTTGCAAGCTGGATCCCTATGACGAAACTTCTTCAATAGAGGTTATAGAACATATTGAAAAGATTCAGGAAGAGTTTCTTAAGAAACACGGATCAAGAATTGTATATATTGCTGACGAGTTCTATATGATGGCAGGAAAAGAAATACCGCCTTACGAGTGCTATGAGGACTTTCCACAGATAGAAAACGGGGTGGGGCTCATATCCAAGCTAATAAACGAATTTGACCGATATATTGGCACTGTAAACTTAAGTCCGGAGAAAAGCAGAAAAGTAAGTATTATAACAGGTGTTTCTGCTTATAATTATATTAAATTGCTTGCAACACGATTGGAAGAAAAATACAGTATAACTGTTAATGTATATAAAATAATTAATGAGTTTTTTGGTGAAAATGTAACTGTAGCAGGGCTTCTTACAGGTATAGATATTGTATCGCAATTAGACGGTAAGGACATTGGGGATGAGGTTTTGATATGCAAAAGTATGCTGAAAGCTGATACGGACCTGCTTCTTGATGACTATACAGTCGGAATGCTTGAAGATGCCTTGGGTGCAAAGGTTACTCCTGTTGAAAACAGCGGGATTTCATTTATAAACAGTGTTTTGGGAATATAAGAAACAGGTTGGGAGTGATAGTAAGTGGCAAAACCGGTAGTAGCTATTGTTGGAAGACCAAACGTAGGTAAATCCACGTTTTTTAACTATGTGGCAGGCAGGAGGATATCCATAGTTGAGGACACACCTGGTGTAACCAGGGACAGGATTTATACTGATGTTGAGTGGAGAAACAGAACATTTACCCTTATAGATACGGGTGGAATAGAACCATATACTGAAGATAAAATAATGCAGCAGATGAAAAGACAAGCAGAGTTGGCAATCGAAACTGCAGATGTTATAATATTCATGGTTGATTTCAAGGATGGAATGACAGCCTCCGATAAGGAAGTTGGAAGCATGTTAAGGAAAGCTAATAAGCCTATAATCCTTGCTGTAAATAAGGTTGACAGGGTTGGGGAGATGCCGCCTGAGGTTTATGAATTCTACAATCTGGGCTTGGGGGATATGATTACCATATCTTCTGTACACGGTCTAGGAATGGGTGACCTTTTAGACGCGGTTTATGAGCATTTTCCTGAGGATACAGGTGATGATTACGGCGAAGATGTTATAAAGGTGGCTGTTATTGGTAAGCCTAATGCGGGCAAATCATCCCTTATCAACAAAATTCTTGGGGAGGACAGGGTTATTGTCAGTGATATACCCGGTACAACCAGAGATGCTATTGATACATATTTTGAAAAGGACGACGGAAAATATGTATTTATTGACACGGCTGGAATAAGAAGAAAAAGCAAGATCAATGAAAATATTGAAAGATACAGCACTATACGTTCATGGACAGCAATTGAGAGGGCTGATGTTTGCATCATTATGATTGATGCACAAGATGGTGTAACTGAGCAGGATACAAAGATCGCAGGTTATGCCCATGAAAATGGTAAAGCATCCATAATTATAGTAAACAAGTGGGATTTGGTTGAAAAGACAACGGGTACATTGGAAGAGTATAGAAAAAGTGTGCTGGAAAAGCTTGGATTCATGACTTATGCACCGGTACTGTTTATTTCTGCTAAAACAGGACAAAGGGTTCAAAAGATTATTGATCTGGTAAATTTTGTTGCAAATCAAGCAGCTTTAAGGATTTCAACAGGTATGTTAAACGATCTGGTGAATGAATCTGTTGCAATGGTTCAGCCTCCCTCAGACAAAGGTAAAAGGCTTAAAGTATATTACATGACCCAGGCAGGAGTTAAGCCGCCTACATTTGTAATTTTTATTAATGATAAAGAGCTAATGCATTATTCATACGAAAGATATCTTGAAAACCAGCTGCGCAAAAGCTTTGGTTTTGAAGGAACACCAATAAAGTTTCTGCTTAGAGAGAAAAGCAAGGAAACATGATTAAAGGTGGGAAAGGATTTATATAGCAATGGATTATTTGAAAATCTTATCTATGTTCATTTTGGGGTATCTTTTGGGAAGTCTTAATTCTTCCCTTTTGGTTGGAAAAGTATATGGCGTTGATGTCAGAAAACACGGAAGCGGAAATGCAGGTGCCACAAACACTTTGCGTACTTTAGGGAAAAAGGCAGCTATATTTGTTATTTTGGGAGATGCATTAAAGGGTGTTGTGGCATGTATAATAGGTGGATTGATATATGATGATGCAGGTCGTATGGTAGCCGGTTTAGGAGCTATTTTAGGTCATAACTGGCCCTTGTACTTTAAGTTTAAGGGCGGAAAAGGAGTACTTACAAGCTTTGCAGTAGCTTTAATGATAGATTGGAAAGTAGCTTTGATTTTGTTTGGAATATTTGCTTTGGTTGTGGCAATCTCAAAGTATATATCATTAGGGTCCATAATAGCTTCTGCTTTTTTTCCACTTACGGCCTATATACATAAAGGCAACGATAGATTATATATAGTATTTTCAGTGATTTTTGCAGCACTTATAATTTTTAGACATAGATCAAATATAAAAAGAATAGTTCAAGGTACTGAATCCAAATTTGGAAGGAAGAGGACTACATAGAGAATTTAGGAGGATAGTTATGGGTAAAAACATTTGTATAATGGGTGCAGGCAGTTGGGGAACAGCTTTATCTGTGCAACTGGCCTCCAATGGTCATAAAGTAAGGATGTGGTCATTCTTTAAGGAAGAAGCTGAGGGTATCAACACCCATAGAGAAAATATATCAAAATTGCCTGGCGTTCATGTTCCGGATACAGTTATTTGTACAAACGATGTTAATGAAGCATTGCAAGATGCAGAAGCTGTAATAATGGTGGTTCCCTCTGAATTTATTAGAAGCACCATGAAAGCTTTGAAAGGTGCCCTTAAGGACGGCATGATTGTAGTATCATGCTCAAAGGGGTTAGAGGACGAAACCTATCTCACCATGTCACAGATTATAAAAGAGGAAGCACCAAATGTAAGGGTGGTTGCATTATCGGGTCCAAGTCATGCCGAAGAAGTAGGGAGAGGAATACCCACAGCAATTGTAGCAGCTTCTGAGGATGATGAAGCAGCCCTTTTTGTTCAGGATATATTCATGTCACCAATGTTCAGGGTTTATACCAATTCCGATATAATAGGTGTTGAGCTTGGCGGAGCAATTAAAAACGTTATAGCTCTTTGTGCCGGTATTTCTGACGGCTTGGGTTTTGGTGACAACACTAAAGCCGCTCTTATGACTCGCGGGGTAACAGAAATGTCCAGGCTTGGTGAAGTTATGGGAGCGAATCAAGTGACCTTTTCAGGCCTTGCAGGAATTGGAGATTTAATTGTGACTTGCACAAGCATGCACAGCAGAAACAGAAGAGCAGGAATACTTATAGGTAAAGGAAAGAGTATGGAAGAAGCCTTGAGAGAGGTTGCAATGGTCGTAGAAGGAGTAAACACAACAAAAGCAGCTTACCAACTGGCAAGGAAGTTGAATGTTGAAATGCCTATTACAAGTCAGGCATATGAGGTTTTATTCAATGGCAAGGACGCAAGACAGGCTGTAGTTGACTTGATGATGAGGGATAAGAAGTTGGAGAGTATTTAGGGAAGAATTTAGAAGTCAGGATTTAGAAGTCAGGAAGCTTGAGGTTATGCTGAGGAATGATATTATTAAGGAGATAAATTTATTAGGAGGTAAAAATGTTTACATCGTATGATCCGACAGGAATGACAGAAGCTTTAGTTGGCGGTGGTGTTGGCCTTGCTGCAATAATAGGTGTGATAGTGTTTTTTGTACTTAAGTATAGGGTCAAAATTGAGCAGATAAAAGCGGATGCAATGATTAGAGCTGAAGAAATACGGGCTAAGAACCAGTTGGAAATAGAAAGAATGCTCATGGAAGATAGGCAGAAGCAGACTGGGAAAAATCAATCAGATTACAATCAGTCTAATTACAAAGCAAATAATAATCCAATAAACGATGATTTATCAAATGATGATGAAATAATGCAAAATAGAAGAAATCAAAAAAATAGGATTTAATACCTTATCAATAGTCGCAGATATTATGGATTTATATAATATCTGCGTTATATTTATAAATACAATCACTTTATGGAAATTCTGTTTTTGATTTTTTCAACATTGCTAAAAATAAATGCAATAAGAAGGCAATAAAGAAAAATAGGAATATAGATATGTAGGAAGTTATAATTGTATTCTGATTTATAAATATAGTTTTTAAATTGAATTATTAAATTTTCACCGGGTGTTTTTGTGGTGATGTCATACATTGTAATAACTATGGCAAATAGAAATGAAAGTTTTGGTATAGCCCAGAGACGGTCTTTATTTAAAATGAATGTAAGCAGGATGAGGGATAACGAAATTATTGGTACATAAATAGGTATATTCCAAACAATATCAAAGATGGTACCAAGCAATTTAGAAAAACTCATTACTCGCAGCTCCTTATAAAAGTTATTGTGTGTATATATAAATTATTATATAAAAAATTATATACTAATTTATATATATACTTTTATCATATTTTTTAAATTAAAGCAAAGATTGTTTTTGTTTTTAATTGTTAGATTTTTGATAAAAAAGGGATAAAGAATGGTATAATATGAGTATAATGAGGTTTGAAACTAATATTTTAATCCCTTAACTCGTGGACATACTCAATAAGGAAAGTAATATTTCAATTATGCCTTAAAATAAATATACAATCATGAAAGTGAGTACTTTTTTATGAAATTTATCTTTTTCACGGATACCCATATTAAAGGGACTACACCTAAAAACAGGAACGATAACTTTTATGAAACTCTCAAAACAAAATTTTTGGAAATAAAAGGTATATGTGATGAACTTGAAATAGATTTTATATTACATGGTGGAGACTGGTTTGACAGACCTGATATTTCGCCTTCAATAGTTAAGGAATTTGCTCTTATAATGCAGTCTTATAAAAGGCCAATCTATACAATAGCAGGTAATCACGATATATTCGGTCATAATCCTGATACAGTTGGAAGAACAATGTTAGGGCTTTTAGAGGGGGTTGGAATCCTAACCCTTATAAACTATAATGATGAAGTGGTTGTTGAAAAGGACGGGTTAAAGGTTCAAATTTTAGGAAAGCCTTACAGGTTTGATATTGACGATGTGGAAACATCACCAACTTATTATATTGTGAAGAAAAGTAAGGATGTTGATTACTTGATAAACATGGTTCATGGTATGCTGCTAAAAAAGCCTTTTTTTGAGGGGATTCCATATACTTTGGTTGATAGCATAACCGAAACTGAAGCTGATATCACTCTTGCAGGTCACTATCATGGAGGATTCGGTCTTGTTGAAAGGGATGGGAAATATTTTGCAAACCCTGGAAGTTTGGTTAGAATATCAAATGCAATTGGTGAGATAAATCGTATACCAAAAGTTATTATAATTGAATTAAGTGAGGGCATAAATGTTTATGAAAGAGAGCTTAGATCTGCAGCACATGGAAATGAGGTTTTGGACAGAAGACAGCTTGAGTATGCTCAAGACCGTAATATAAAACTCCACAGATTTTATCAGGAGCTGTCGGAAACAGGGAAGTTCCAGAAAGCCGACCTTGGAAGAATTATAGACGATATAACGACAGACCGTAATATAAGCCGTGAGGTTAAGCACGAAACAATTAAAAGGATTGCTGCGGCTAAAGAAGAAATTGCACATGACGAAGAGGATTAGGGTATGGCAATAATTACAAAAGTAAAAATAGAAAACTTTCAATCACATGAAAACACTATCATTGATTTTCACAGTGGATTAAATATAATAACAGGACCTTCCGATAATGGCAAGTCAGCCATCATAAGGGCTATTAAGTGGGTTCTGTTTAATGAACCAAGGGGAACGGATTTTATCAGACAGGGAACTTCTGCAGCCAAGGTTACAATAGAAATGGATAACGGTAACTCAATAATCCGTGAGAGATCGTCCGGCAAAAATAGATACACTGTAATATATCCCGATAGTGAGCCCATTGTTTTTGAAGGATTTGGAAATGATATACCCCAGGAAGTTGTTGGGGCACATGGCATTACCAAGGCATATTTAGACAACAGTTTAAGTTCAAGTTTAAATATAGCAGAGCAGTTGGATGGTCCCTTTTTGCTCTCTGAGACGGGATCGGTAAGGGCAAAGGCTATTGGTCGGCTTATTGGGCTTCATATAATTGACAAAGCCATAAAAAATACCAATGTGGATTTGAGGCGTGAAAACCAGTTTAAAGATAAGGCAAGCAGTGAACTTAATGAAGTGGAATCTACGCTTAAAGAATATGGATTTTTAAAAGACGTTGAGGTAAGGTTGGAAAAATCAGATCGTATAATTCAGAATATCACAAAGGTATTAGATCGGAAAAAGAGTCTTGAAGCAAATTTGAAGAGTATTATTTCCATTGAAGCCGATTATATTACTCAAAGAGATGTGGCTAAAAGACTTGACAAGCTTGAGCGATATGAATTATGCCTAAAAAATATTGAGATTATAAATGAAAAGCTGTCCAAGCTTAAAAGGGCCTATAAAGCTTTAAATGAAATAGATATTGAAATTAATTCAGCATCTTATATAATTAGAAATACTGAAAGGATAAATTTCTGTGCTGAGCTTTTAGATGACATTTCTAAGAAAGCAAGGGAGTTAGATAAGGCAAAAAGCATTAAAGCTTCCTTTTCAAAAGTTATAAGATCTGAAAGCGAAGCTAAAGGGCATTTGTATGCCACTGCCAATGTGAAGCCTGTGGAGGAAAAGCTTAGAAAGCTTGATGGTTTAGTATTAAAGCTAAGAGGCATACACTCTTTAAATGCAGAAATAAATAAATTAAGCGGTGAGCAGGAAAAGTATGAAGCTGTATTAAATTCTACTGCTGACGTTGAAAAGGCATTAATAAACTATAACGAAATTCATAAAAATATTGAAAAGCTGCAAAAGGCTGAACAGTTAAAGGAAAAGCTGGGGGATGTAAACAATAAAATCACTGAAGGAAATAAATTTTTTCTTTCCAATAAAATGGAAACAGACAAGCTTTTAAAGGAGTATTCGGCTGTTTTGAAAAAAGCCGGTAAATGCCCTGTTTGCCAGAGCAAAATTGGAAATGACATATTGAATGAAATAATAAAAAGCTATAGTTTTAATGGAGGTATATAAATGGCTGATGAATATGGAAAATCAATAGACTACAGTAAAACAATAAACCAGCTTAAGGAAAATCTGGATAAAGCGAAAAATATGAGAATTCGTGCAGAAACCAGGATGGAGCAACTGAATAAGCAGAAACAGGAAATTTTAAAGGAAATTGAAGAAATGGGCGTGAAGCCCGATGATCTTGAATCTGAAATAGAAAAGCTTAAAAATAGTATTGAAGAAATGATTAATGAAGCAAACAATATGCTTCCGATGGATTTGATAAAAGAAGGCAATATGTGATGAATTTAATAATAAAAATATGTGTAGTCAGCACTAATTAAAGATTGTAAGGGGAGAGCAAATGAAAAAGAAAATAGGAATTATTTCGCTGGGGTGTCCTAAAAATCTTATTGACAGTGAAATAATGTTGAGTCTTGTAAAGAATGATGATTATGAAATAGTCAATAACAAAGAAGAGGCACAAATATTGGTGGTAAATACCTGTGGCTTCATTGATTCAGCTAAACAGGAATCAATCGATACCATTCTTGAAATGGCAGAGTGTAAAAAGGATAAATGTGAGTTGCTTATAGTTACAGGCTGCCTTGCAGAAAGATATAAGGAGGATATAATTAATGAAATACCTGAGGTTGATGCCTGTGTGGGAACAGGAAATGTAGCACTTATATGCGATGTTATAGAGAAGGCTTATGCCGGTGAAAAACAAGTATTATACGGTAAGCTTGATGATACTTCCTATATGAACATTGAGAGGGTTGTCTCCACACAAAACGGGCATGCGTATTTAAAAGTAGCCGAGGGTTGTGACAACTGCTGCACTTATTGTATTATACCAAGCTTAAGGGGAAGGTATAGAAGCAGAAAGCTGGAGGATGTTTTAGCGGAAGCCGCAAGCCTTTCAAAAAACGGGGCAAAGGAGATTATATTGGTGGCTCAGGATACTACCAGATATGGGCTTGATATATACGGTAAAAAGATGCTTTCTGAGCTTTTAAGGAAATTAAGTGCCATTGATGATATTAAGTGGATCAGGCTTTTGTATTGCTATCCTGAGGAAATAGACGAAGAGCTCATAAATGAAATAGCACAAAATAACAAGGTTCTAAAATACCTTGATATACCCTTCCAGCATGCCAGTGACAAAATATTGAAAGCAATGGGAAGAAGAGGTACATCAAGTGATTATAAAAAGCTTATTATGGAATTAAGATCCAAAATCCCTGGTATTATACTTAGGACATCAGTAATTGTTGGCTTCCCTGGAGAAACAGAGGAAGACTTTAATGAACTTTATAAATTTTTTACTGAATATAATGTTGACAGACTTGGAGTTTTTTCTTATTCTAGAGAAGAGAATACTCCTGCATCAAAATATAAAAATCAAATCAACAGCAAAATAAAGCAAAAAAGGTTTGAATTGATGATGGGTCTTCAAAAGAAGACAATGGACTCTTTAAATGATTTAAGGATGGATAAAATATATTCAACCATAGTCGAAGGAGTGGCTGATGACGGGATTTTCTACACAGGTCGTACCTACGCTGAAGCACCTGATATTGATAGTCTTATTTACTTTACTAGTGAAGAGCCTGTTCAAGTTGGAGATATAGTAAATGTCAAGATTATAAATATAGATAATTATGATTTAATAGGAGCGGTTACCGATGAATTTACCGAATAAATTAACCTTGTCAAGGATTTTGCTTGTACCTGTTTTTATGGTTTTTATACTTCCTATACCTGATTGGATAGTGAATGGTAAGTATTTTTCATTTTTGCATTCCCAATTAGTGTCCTTTAATAATTTTGTTTTGGGTTCGGGAAAATATATTGCAGCATGCATATTCATAGTTGCTTCTCTTACGGATGGAGTAGATGGATATATAGCCAGGAAAACAAAGCAGGTTACAAAGATGGGTAAGTTTTTAGACCCTATAGCAGATAAGCTTTTAGTCACTGCTGCACTTATTGTTCTCCTTCAAAATGGCAAGCTTAACGGTTGGGCTGCAATGTTTATAATAGGCAGGGAGTTTATAGTAACAGGATTGAGATTGGTTGCCGCTGGAGAAGGTATTGTTATTGCTGCAAGCAACTGGGGGAAAATAAAGACCGCTACCACAATGGTGGCAATAGTTTTATCTTTGTTGGAAAATTTCCCGTTATCATTGATCACGGATTTTCCATTTGATAGTGTTGCAATGTTTATTGCAGTTATAGTAACAATTTATTCAGGTTATGATTATATTGCAAAAAACAGTAAGGTGCTTGACTATGGCAAATGATATCAATAATCATTTTAATTGTTGGGGAATGACTGAAATATTTCAGCCATTCCTTTTATATATCCTCTCTCATTTCTTACATAAATTTTTTATTAATTTTTCAGTTAAATATTGCATATAATCTGATTGTATAATATACTCTTATCATCAGGCATTATTATCAGGTGATAATTATTACTATAAATGAATGAAATAAAACAAATGCCAAAAAGAAATAAATAATTTTAAAGCCTAGAGGTGTAGTTAATGAGCAGGTCGTCACTGCATAAGAAGGAAAGGCACAAGACCCTTATAGAGAAAATTAAGGAGGATCCATTTTTAACAGATGAAGAGTTGGCCGAAAAGTTTAGTGTAAGTATACCTACTATAAGGCTCGATAGATTGGAACTTGGAATTCCTGAGCTTCGAGAAAGAGTAAAGAATGTAGCAGAGAAAAGCTATGAAAAACTAAAAGCATTACAGATTAAGGATTTTTTTGGTGAGCTTATAGATATAACTTTAGGCAAGTATGGAATATCCATATTGCAAACTGATGAAAGCATGGCTTTTGAAAAAACCAAGATAATCCGCGGCCATTTCATTTATTCAATGGCAGAATCACTTGCAATAGCTGTTATTGATGCACATGTAGCTCTTGTAGGTGTTGCAAATATAAAGTACAAATTGCCGGTGTATTCGGGAAATAAGCTAGTGGCAAAGGCTGAAGTTAAACGGCAGAAATCCAACAACTATATTGTATGGGTTAAGATTTCTGAAAAGCAGGTTGAAGTTTTTAGGGGTAAATTTATATTGGTTTCCCTTGAAAAAGTAGATAAAAAATAGTAAAGTATGATGTGGGATTTTTGGATATTATATGAATAGGGAACCGTTTTGTTATTAAAAAGTTTTAGGGAGTGAAGGTATTGCTTATTTTGGTAGACGCAATGGGCGGAGATAATGCCCCACGTGAAATAGTATATGGTTGTATGGATGCTATTAATGAAAATAGTGACTTTGATATTCTTTTAGTCGGAGACAAGAATAAGATAGACAGCATATTAAAGGAAAAGAACTTTAATAACAAAAGGCTGGATGTTTATCATACGACTGAAGCCATAACCAATGAAGATAGTCCTGTTAAAGCTATAAAAAGGAAAAAAGATTCTTCAATTGTAGTTGGGCTTGAAATGTTAAAGGATAAGAAGGCAGATGTTTTCCTATCAGCAGGTAATACTGGAGCTTTAATGGCGGGATCAAAAATTATACTCGGAATGTTGGATGGAGTAGACAGACCGGCATTGATGAGCTTTTTGCCGACAAGCAAGGGATTAGCTGTCATCGTTGATGCAGGTGCCAATACCATGTGCAAACCAGTTAATCTTTTACAGTTTGGCGTAATGGGGTCCTTATATATTAGCCAAGTTTTTAATGTTAAAAATCCAAGAGTTGGTATAGTAAATGTGGGAGCTGAAGAAAATAAGGGAAATGATCTTGTTAAAAGTGCATATACATTGTTAAAACAGGCTGATATTAATTTTATTGGAAATATTGAAGGCCGTCAGGTATTGGACGGAGATGCGGATGTGTTGGTTTGCGATGGTTTTGTCGGAAATGTTCTTATAAAAACATTAGAGGGGGCTGCAGGCTATTTGTTTGGCAGTATAAAAGATATATTTAATAAAAATTTACTTACAAAAGTTTCAGCTTTATTGGTTAAGAAGGAATTAAAGAATTTTAAAAAGCATATGGACTACACGGAATATGGAGGAGTTCCATTACTCGGAGTTAATGGAAAGGTTATAAAGGCACATGGAAGTTCAAATGCTAAAGCTATTAAGAATGCGGTAATACGTGCAAAAAGCTATGTTAAGAGTAATGTGCTGGAACAAATAAGAGAAGATTTTAAGAATATGGAGGTTGAGGAGATTGAGTAATGAAAGGTATGGAATTGGCATTTTAGGATTGGGAATAAGTATACCGAATAAGGTACTTACAAATAGTGAGTTGGAAAAAATAGTTGATACTACTGATGAGTGGATATTAAAAAGAACGGGTATTACTGAAAGAAGAATTCTAGATAAGGATAAGCCTGCCTATGAATTGGGTGCAGAAGCTGCAAGAATGGCAATTAAAGATTCTGGATTGACTCCTGAAGATATTGACCTTATTATAGTTGCTACCGATACACCGGATTATTTAACACCATCATCAGCCTGTATTATACAAGGTTTAATCGGTGCTTCCAAAGCAGCAGCATTTGATTTGAATGCCGCATGCTCAGGCTTTATGTATGGTTTGACTGTAGCCAAACAATTCTTACAGACAGGTTTTAACGGATATAAAAATATTCTTGTTATAGGATGTGAAGGTCTTTCAAAGGTTGTAGACTATGACGACAGAGCATCATGCATTCTTTTTGGAGATGGTGCAGGAGCAATGGTTGTTGGAAGAGTTGAAGAAGGTTATGGTATATTGTCATCCTATATGGGAGCAGATGGCACTTTGGGCCATAATATCACCGTGCCATGCTGTTACATCAATGAGACTGATTTAAGTGTAAGAGAGCATGATAATAAAAGAGTTTTATGGATGAATGGATCAGAAGTATTCAAGTTTGCTGTAAGGGTTATGGAGCAGTCAACTCGTTGGGTATTGGATGATAAAAACCTTTCATTGGATGATGTGTCCCTTATAATTCCTCATCAGGCAAATATAAGGATTATTGAAGGTGCAGGAAAGAGACTCGATGTTCCAAGTGAAAAAATTTATTCAAACCTTCATAAATATGGGAACACATCCTCTGCATCAATTCCTATTGCCCTATATGAAGCAATTCAAGACGGTTTGATTAAAAAAGGCGATAACTTAGTATTGGTTGGCTTTGGTGGAGGGCTTACCTGGGGATCGATACTTTTAAGATGGAACAAGTAATGATTTCTTTTTGATAATTATGAATCATAAAATATAGTTCATTAAATACAGTTTAAATGGAGGTAGCAATGGGTAAACTAGCGTTTATTTTCCCAGGTCAGGGAGCACAAAGTGTTGGCATGGGAAAGGAAATCTGTGAAAATTTCAGGGCTTCTTCTGATATTTTTGAAGAAGCATCCGAAAGCCTTGGATTTGATATTAAAAAAATGATATTTGAAGGTGATGATGAAACATTAAAAATAACAGAAAACACTCAACCTACTATACTCACAACAAGTATTGCATGTCTGATGCCATTAATAGAAAACGGCAAAAAGCCTGATGTAGTTGCCGGTTTAAGTCTTGGAGAATACTCGGCTCATGTAGCTGCATCAACAATGCTTTTTAAGGATGCTGTAGCTCTTGTTAGAAAAAGAGGGAAATATATGCAGGAAGCTGTTCCCTTAGGAGTAGGTACAATGGCTGCCATACTTGGGCTTGAGGGTCAGGTTGTTATTGATTGCTGCAAAGAAGCTTCCGAATATGGTATTGTCGAGCCGGCCAACTTTAATTGCCCTGGCCAGATTGTTGTAGCTGGGGAAGTCAAGGCTGTTGAAAAAGTAGTTGAGCTTTCAAAGGAAAAGGGAGCAAAGCGTGCCATGGTATTACCTGTTAGTGCTCCATTTCATTGCAGCATGTTAAAGCCTGCAGGAGATAAATTGGCTGTAGAGCTTGCAAACATCAGTTTAAGCGAGTTTAAGTGTCCGGTGGTTACTAATGTTACAGCAAAATACATAGATGACACTTCAGCAATAAAGGATCTGCTCATTAGACAGGTTTCAAGCCCTGTTCTTTGGGAAGAAAGTGTCAGAACCATGTTAAGTGAAGGAGTCGATACATTTGTTGAGATAGGTCCGGGTAAAGCTTTATCAGGATTTATCAAGAAAATAAGCAAAGAAGCTAGAGTATTTAATGTAGAAGACATGGATTCACTTAAAAAGACTCTTGATGAGATGTAATGGGAGGGAATGAATACTATGCAGCTAAAAGGGAAAACTGCTCTTGTTACTGGTTCTTCCAGAGGATTAGGAAAGTCAATAGCATTGAAACTGGCTCAAATGGGTGCTAATATTGTTTTAAACGGCAGTTCGGATGCTATTTTTAAAACAGCAGAGGAATTTAAGTCAGCAGGTTATAATATAATTGTTTCAAAGTGTGATGTAAGAAACGAAGAAGATGTTAAGCAAATGGTCAGTTCAGCGGTTGAAGCTTTTGGAAGCATTGACATTCTTGTTAACAATGCCGGCATCACTAAAGATAAGCCTTTAGCGATGATGTCCGTACAGGATTGGGACGATGTTTTGGACATCAACCTAAAGGGTGCATTCTTATGTATAAAGTATGTTTCTAAGGTTATGATCAAAAAAAGGACCGGAAAAATTGTGAATATTGCTTCAGTAGCCGGAAGATACGGCAATCAGGGACAGATTAACTATTCTGCATCTAAAGCCGGACTAATTGGTATGACAAAAACAGTTGCAAAGGAACTCGCATCTCGTAATATTACCTGTAATGCAGTTACACCGGGGCTTATCCAAAGTGATATGACCGATGTATTACCCGAAGAAGTCAGAAACAACTACTTAAAAAATATTCCTCTCGGAAGGTTTGGGACACCTGAAGATGTGGCTAATGTTGTAGCTTTTCTAGCTTCTGAAGATTCAAATTATGTAACTGGTCAGGTAATAGATATTGACGGCGGGCTGGTAATGTAATAATATCTTTATGTGAAAGTTTTACCAACATATTCACAAACAGATGTTAAATATTAACCCCCTGTGGAAGGAGGTGAATGAATAGTGTTTGAAAAAGTCAAAAAAATAATCGTAGAGCAATTAGGTGTAGAAGAAGATGATATAACAATGGAGTCTTCATTTATTGACGATTTGGGTGCGGATTCACTAGATATAGTTGAGCTTATTATGGCGCTTGAAGAAGAATTCGAAATAGAAATTCCTGACAGCGAGGCAGAAAAGATTGCAACAGTGGGTGACGCTGTAGAATTCATTAAAAATAACTCATAAAAAAAGTCCCCTATAAAAAGGGGCTTTTTTTACTAAATGGCACAAAAATTGAAACTATAACTAAAGTTAGCATTTGTTAACAAATGAGAGCTTTATTTAAATATATTCTATGTGAAGAATGAAAATCTTTACATATGTTAAATGAAAAGCATTGAATGTTTTATTCTGAAATTTTGATTGTAAACATATAAGGAGGTTATCATATGAAGAAAAGAGTTGTTGTTACCGGATTAGGCGTTATTTCATCATTAGGTTTCGATGTTGATAAGTTCTGGAATTCAATTAAAGAGGGTAAGTGTGGTATAAGTACCATAGAACGTTTTGACATAACAAATTTCAGCACTAAGGTTGCGGCTGAGATTAAGGATTTTGATCCAACATTATATTTGGATAAAAAAGAAGCCAAGAGAATGGATAGATATACTCAATACGCAATGGTTGCCGCAAAGGAAGCTGTTGAAAAGAGCGGTCTGGATTTGGAAAATATAGATCACAACAGATTTGGTTGTATAGTTGGTTCAGGTATTGGCGGAATAGAGACTCTTGAAAACCAGCATGAAGCACTTATGAATAAGGGACCGGGAAGGGTAAGTCCATTCTTTATTCCTATGATGATTGCAAACATGGCTTCGGGTCGTATTGCAATACAGTATGGTGCAAAGGGATTTAACGAGACTGTTATAACTGCTTGTGCTACATCTACCAATGCTATTGGTGATGCATTCAAAGTAATACAGCGTGGAGATGCTGATATTATGATTACCGGTGGTTCCGAAGCTGCCATTACTCCATTATCAATTGCAGGCTTTTGTTCAATGAAGGCTATGTCAACAACTGAGGATCCTTTAGATGCATGCAAGCCTTTTGATTCCGACAGAAACGGTTTTGTAATGGGTGAAGGTGCAGGGATAATTATACTGGAAGAGTATGAACATGCTGTAAAAAGAGGTGCAAACATTATTGCAGAAATTATTGGATATGCTTGTACAAATGATGCTTATGACATAGTGGCACCTGCACCTGAAGGTGAAGGAGGAGCAAGATGTATGAGTCTTGCAGTTAAGGATGCAGGTATTAGACCTGAAGATGTGGATTATATAAATGCACATGGTACATCAACAGAGTACAATGACAAATTTGAAACAGCTGCGATTAAAACGGTTTTTGGAGCTCATGCCAATAAGCTTGCAGTAAGCTCTACAAAGTCAATGACAGGTCACCTTTTAGGTGCAGCAGGTGCCATTGAAGCAATAATTACTTCTTTGGCTTTAAAGGAAGGATTTTTACCACCTACAATAAATTATAAAAATCCTGACCCTGAGTGTGATCTTGACTACGTTCCTAATATTGGACGCAAGGCTGATATTGAGTATGCGGTATCCAATTCATTAGGCTTTGGAGGACACAATGCTTCCATAACATTAAAAAAGTATAAACCTGAATAAATAATTTAAAAATAATTATAATGTATAAAGTAGAGGACGTAATTACGTCCTCTATTGGTGTTTAGGAATGTTAAAGAATCCTTTAATCATTCCTTATATCAAAGAAATTTGGAGGCTTTATGATTAATTTTGATATGCTTTTGGAAAAGCTCAATGAATTTGAAGAAAAAATAAATTACAGTTTTAAAAACAAAAAAAATATTATTCTGGCACTGACTCATAGCTCCTATGCCAATGAGAACAGGAATGAGAAGCTTCAAAGCAACGAAAGGCTTGAATTTCTCGGCGATGCAGTGTTAAACATTATTATAAGTGAAACGATATACAACAACTATTCCAATTTATCTGAGGGGCAGTTAACCAAAGTGAGAGCAAATATAGTGTGTGAGCAGTCTTTAGTTATATGCTCCAACAACATAGAGATAGGCAAATTTCTTTTGTTGGGAAAAGGTGAAGATTTAAGCGGAGGCAGGACAAGAACATCTATTTTGTCCGATGCATTTGAAGCAGTTATTGGTGCCGTTTATATGGACGGAGGGATGAAAAATGCAAAGAAATTTGTTCTTCAACAGATGGAGCATTTGATTAAAGATTCTGTTTCAGGTATTATTTTTCTTGACTATAAGACTCAGTTCCAGGAAATAGTACAAAAGGATGGGGAAAAGAAAATAATTTATGAGATAATAGAAGAAAAGGGACCTGATCATGACAAGGAGTTTGTGGCACAGGTAAAAGTTATGGATAGTGTTGTTGGAAAAGGTAAGGGAAAGAGCAAAAAAGAAGCCGAACAAGCTGCAGCAAAGGCAGCTATGGAAACTATAAACATAAAATAAGGTGATAATGTGGGCAAGAAGCATATGGTTATACCTGTCTTTATTCCTCATAAGGGTTGCCCCTTTGATTGTATTTACTGCAATCAGAAAATAATCAGCGGGCAGACGGAGGAAATGACAGTTGAAAAGATGGATGAAATTATTTGTTCACATCTTTCTACTGCACGAAGAGACAGCTATATAGAAATAGGATTTTTTGGCGGAAGCTTCACAGGCATTGAAGCCGAAAAGCAGATAATGTTTTTGGAGCTGGCAAATAAATACATATTACAGGGTAAAATAAAAGGAATAAGACTGTCTACAAGACCTGATTATATTGATTCTGAAATTCTTCACAGATTAAAAGAATATAATGTTAAGATAATTGAGCTTGGAGTGCAGAGCCTTGATGAAGATGTTCTCAAAAAAAGCGGGCGGGGACATGGTACTGATGATGTATATAAGGCTTGTAGTCTTATCAAGAAGAGTGGCATAGGGTTGGGAATTCAGACTATGATAGGACTTCCAGGCTCTAATTTCAGTAAGGATCTGGATACTGCCCAAAAAGTTGTAGAGCTAAAGCCTCAAATTGTAAGGATATATCCAACTCTGGTAGTTAAGAATACGTATCTTGAGAAGATGTATAGTGAGGGAAGCTATACTCCGCTGGAACTGGAGGAAGCTGTAAATTTAAGTGCAAAAATATTGGAGTTATATAATAAAAACGGTGTGAAGGTTATAAGAATAGGTTTGCAGCCAACAGACAATATTAATGACAATTTTGATGTTGTAGGAGGACCCTTTCACCCCTCCTTCAGGCAGTTGGTTGAATCCAGATTATGGCTTTATCGCATAGAAAATTATATAAAAGAGTATTCATTATTTAAAGAACATGATATAATTATTTATACAGATAGAAAATACATTTGTGATATTATTGGACAAAGGAGGGGAAATATCGAATATCTAAAAGACAAATACCAATTTAGAAGGATATTAATAAAGTCTAATGAAGATCTCAATGATGAATTTTTCATAAGGGGGTTGTAAATAAGTAAATATTTGATGAATTTTAAGAAAAATTGCAGTAATTTGAAAATTAGTGTATAATTTTAATTATGTATTACTTAAATTACAATATATAGATGGAATATTTGATTATTTGTAGGGGGATAAGTGTATGGAGGTTCTTAAAGTATCGGCTAATTCACAGCCTAAATCTGTAGCTGGAGCTCTGGCAGCAGCATTGAGAGATCGCAATTGTGCGGAAATTCAAGCAGTTGGAGCCGGGGCAGTAAATCAAGCAGTTAAAGCTATTGCCATTACTAGAGGTTTTGTGGCACCAAATGGGATTGATCTTGTAGCTGTACCTGCATTTTCAGAAGTCAGTATTGACGGAGAAGAAAGAACAGCTATAAAATTCTTAATACAACCTAGGTAAAAGAAAAATGATAGCCCTGTTCATCGGCAACTTCTGATGGACAGGTTTTTTATTTCTTTATTTGTGGTATATTCACTGAAAAATAAAGGTATTAGGTGCAATGAGGCATATTAAGCAGATAAATTCAAGTATAAACCTATAAGCATCCTTGACATAATAGAAGATAATATAGTAAATTACAATAAAATGAAGAAATATGGAGTGATCGTTAAAATGGAAGATATTCCAGATGATATACGAAGTAGTAAAGCACTATTACAGGCATTTATAAAAATTAGAAATCGGTTAATGACAAGTTTTAGTAAAAGGCTTTAAATCCAAAAAAATTGGGTTGGTATGCCTTTTTTTATGTTTAGGAAATTATGGTGTATGCCATACTACAGTTTCTTATGACAACCATCAAGGCAAGCAAAATTGAAGTGATTTTGTTCTGTACTTAAATTATAAACATGGAGGATGAAAAATTTGTTTCCCGAGATTCTATTATTAGTTGTACTGATAGTGTTATGTGCATTCTTTAATTTATCTGAAACTGCTTTGATTTCATTAAATGACAACAAAATAAAGTCAATGCCTGAGGAACAAAATGGAAAGAAAAGTATTTTGAAGAAAATATTAGAGGAACCAGGCCGATTTCTTGCTACAATTCAAATAGGTGTAGTCCTTTCCTACTTCCTTGTAAGTGCATTTGTTGCAGAACATTTTGCAGAAAAGCTTGTTGAGCTTATTAAACACACAACTATTTCTGTACCGGATGTATGGCTTAAAAATATATCGATAATAATTATTTCAATAGTGCTTCTTTATTTTACACTTGTTTTAGGAGAGATGGTTCCTAAAAAACTTGCTGTAAGAAAATCAGACGTTATATCAAGGGTCGTTGCAGGACCGCTTTACTTTTTTTCCATATTATCATATCCATTTATCAAAATACTGACAATGACAACAGGTTTTGTAGTAAGACTGTTTGGTGTAGATCCTAATGAAGATGATGAAAAAGTGACAGAAGAGGAAATTCGCCTAATGGTAGATGTGGGAGAAGAAAAAGGGACTATTGATGAAACTGAAAAAGAGATGATCAATAATATATTTGATTTTAATAATAAGGTTGTATCGGACATTATGACCCATAGGACAGAAATTGAAGCACTTTCCGTTGATGCAAGCTTAAACGAGGTAACTTCCTTTATAAATTCTGAAAAGTATTCCAGGATACCCATTTATGAGGATAATATAGATAACATTATAGGTGTAATGCATGCTAAATATATTATTCAATATTTGGCTGAAGAAGGTGACAAAAAGAATTTTAATTTGAGGGATATAATAAGGCGTCCATATTTTGTTCCTGCTTCAAAAAAGACAGATGAGCTTTTAAAGGAGTTTCAAAAAAACAAGACACATATGGCAATAATTATAGATGAGTATGGGGGTACAGCTGGTATTGTTACATTAGAAGACTTGATTGAAGAAATTGTGGGAAATATTTTTGATGAAGATGATGTTGAAGAGAAAGAAATGGAAAAAATAGATGATAATACATACCTTATTAATGGTGCTGTCAGCTTGGACGAGGTACAAGAAGCATTAGGTGTAGAGCTTCCTGTTGACGATTATGAAACCTTGAGCGGATTTGTTATAGGCCAGATGGGGAGAATTCCGGAGAAGGGAGATACTTCAACTATAGAGTTTAATGATTTAATGCTCAAGGTGGAAGAGGTTGACGAAAAGAAGGTTTCAAAAATAAGGGTATGTAGGATTGTAAGTTGTGAACCGTAAAAATTTTATATTTGATGACTTTGGAGGATTATACATTAAATGGTTATAATAATTAACATTATATTGGTATTATTCTTTGTACTTATGAATGCGTTTTTTGTATGTGCGGAGTTTGCGTTGGTAAAAGTTAGAAAATCACGTCTGGAAGTATTGATTTCAGCAGGAAGTGTACCTGCAAAATTTGCTCACAAGGTAGTTAGTGATCTTAATTCATATTTATCTGCATGCCAATTGGGTATTACATTGGCATCGTTGGCTCTTGGCTGGATTGGTGAACCTACTGTATCTAAAATGATTAGTCCATTATTGCATCAAATTGGATTATCTGAGAGTACCATTCATTCAATTTCCATTTTTTTAGGATTTTTTATAATTACTGCTTTGCATATTGTATTAGGTGAGCTTGTGCCAAAATCATTGGCTATTATAAATTCGGAAAGGTTTTCAACAGCTACGGGTCTGCCGCTTTTCATTTTCTACAGAGCCACTTACCCCATAATGTGGTTATTCAACCATACTACAAACTTTATACTAAAGCTTATGGGTTATTCTATGGTTGATGAACATGAAGCTGCTCATACAGATGATGAAATCAAAATACTTGTTGAGGAAAGTTATAAGCATGGGTTGATAGATAAAACAGAATACACCTATGTTGACAATATATTTGATTTTACAGACAAGCATGTTAAAGACATTATGATACCCCGTATGGATATGATATGTGTTTATAAGGAAGATTCATTTGAAAGTATACTGAAAATGGCAATAGAAGAGAAATACACCAGGTACCCTGTGTGCGAAGGGGATAAGGATAATGTGGTAGGGTTTATTCATATACGTGACCTGTATGAACAAAAGATTGATAATAATGTTAAAAATATTGACGGCTTTATAAGAAAAATAATATCAGTTCCAGAGAGCATGCCTATAAATGAAATGCTTAAAAGGTTTAAAAAAGAAAAGAAAAATATAGCAGTTGTCATTGATGAGTATGGTGGAACAGCAGGTATGGTAACAATCGAAGATGTTCTAGAAGAGATTGTTGGGGATTTGAATGATGAATATGATGAAGAAGAAGAAAAGGAAATAGAAGTAATTGATGAAAACTCATTTAGTGCAAAGGGTATTGTGGATTTGGATAAGGTAGCGGATATGATTGGCATTGAGCTTCCTGTTGATGAATATGATACATTAAGCGGTTTTTTAATCGGACAGCTTGGCAGAATACCTTCAGAAAATGAAAAACCTGTTATTGAGTATGAGGATGTTGTGTTCAAAGTTGAAAAGGTAGAGGATAAAAGGGTGCTTTTGGTTAAAATATCCAAGGTTGAAAATGTGGTAAGACATGAATGAAGTATTTCTAAAATTCATGTTGAATAAAATCAATTGAAAATAGCATGGAAATAACACGGGGCTGTGCAACAGCCCCTTTATTAATTTTTAGACTTTCATGCTATTAACATGTAACATTTTACGGTATTCAGATAAGCGGAGAGTTGAAAATGTTCTTAAAGCAATAAAAGATCTGGATGTGTGTGAAGCAAAAATTAAAGACGCAATATTTGAAAATTAAGCAAATTAAGTAAGATAGTAAGATTAAGAGAGCTAATTTTTACATCTTTGTGTATTGATGTTAACTTTTGAAAATGATAAACTATAAAACATCATAGGAGCAGAAAAATAGAGAATACAACTATAAACGTCAAATTTGATACCCAATAATTTTTTTTCATATATAAAGGAGGCATAACTATGATTGAGTTACCGGAAGCTATAACAATTGCACAGCAGGTTAATGAAACACTTACTGGTAAGAAAATTGTTGGCGTTATTGCATCACATACTCCCCACAAGTTTGCCTGGTTTTACGGAGAACCTCAAAGCTACAATGATCTCTTAGCTGGCAAAGCAGTGGGTAAAGCTGCAGGTAAAGGTTCGATGGTGGAAATACAGGTCGAAGATTCAATAATACTTCTGCATGAAGGTTTAGGCATGAGATATCATTCAGAAAATGAAAAAAGGCCTCAAAAACACCAGCTTTTAATTGAGTTCGAGGACAATACTGCAGTTAGCGTATCAGTTCAGATGTATGCAGGAATAGGTTGTTTTAAAGCAGGTGAGTTGGATAATAAGTATTATAAGATAGCGAATGAGAAGCCGTCACCTCTGTCTGACAAATTTGACAGGGATTATTTTGATGCAATGATTTCAGCACCGGAAATGCAGAAGATCAGCACCAAAGCGTTTCTTGCCACTGAGCAAAGAATTCCCGGGCTTGGTAACGGTGTACTTCAGGATATCCTTTATAATGCTAAAGTTCATCCAAAGAAAAAAATAAGAGACCTTTCACAGTTGGATAAGGAAAATATCTTCGGATCAATTAAATCAACACTTGCTGAAATGACTTTCAAAGGTGGAAGGGATACAGAAAAAGACTTGTTTGGCTGTTTTGGAGGATATATAACCAAGCTAAGTAAAAATACATGTGGAAGCACCTGTGAGATTTGCGGCAACACCATAGTAAAAGAGAGCTATATGGGAGGCAGCATTTATTTCTGTACAGGATGTCAGGTGATCGGTAATAAATAAACCATCCCTTGGCGGTGAACGCAATATAAGTGATATCTTGTAGATTAAGGAATAATGGTGTATAGTGTATACAGAAGAATTTAAACATAAAGGGGATAGTTTTAATGAGTATTATTTCACAATTTATTGACTTTGTACTGCATATTGATGAATATCTTGCTATTATTTTTCAAGATTACGGATCTTGGGCATTCATGATTCTATTTTTGATTATATTTTGCGAGACAGGTTTAGTAGTCACACCGTTTCTACCGGGAGATTCATTAATCTTTGCTTTGGGTGCTCTTCATGAAAGTGCTGATATTAAGCTTGCATTCATAGTTTTAGCAGTTGCTGCCATATTGGGAGATACCGCCAACTATTTTATAGGAAAGTTTATCGGACAAAAGATTATTGAATATAAGAAAATACGTCTGGTAAAGCAGGAGCACATTGATAAAACCCATGCCTTCTTTGATAAACATGGTGGTAAGGCAATCGTATTATCGAGGTTTTTTCCCATTATTCGTACATTTGCACCTTTTGTGGCCGGTGTTGGCAAAATGAAATATACACATTTTTTCGTGTACAATGTTATTGGTGGTCTTACATGGATTACAGCATTTTTGATGTTAGGATATTTCTTCGGTAACATTCCGGCTGTTAAAGATAATTTTACCTTTGTAATTGTTGGAATCGTGGCTATATCTGCTTTGCCGGCTTTAATTACATTTATTAAAAGCAAAAAAAGTAAAGTAAATTCTAAAGCAGATTAAAGGATATATTTGGATTGCATAATTAATTAGAATTTCAAAACTATATTAAATACGATTAATCTTTTACATTTATCTATCGCAAAATTCCGTTAAAGCGTTCGTTATTTTGCTCTGCTAAATATAAGATTAATAACGTATTTAATATAATAATTAAGAATTTACAACATTGTTACATCCTGTTAACCATATTGTCAATCTCTTTTTCTATAATATGTGTATATAAAGTATACTGCTATGAAGAGAGGATTAACAACTATGAAAAAATTTGTCTGTGTATTTTGCATATTAATTTTATTATTTCTATCTGCTTGCAGTAGTGCCCGGGAGAAGAAAGTAAGTCCCACTCCGGAACAGAGCAGGATCCCATCAACTGAAAAAAAAGTTGTTAGCATTTTAGGAGATAAAGACGGCAGGTTTACGGACATTGACACATCTCTGCTGCCGAAAGGTGCTATTCCTTTAACAAAATCTCCGGATAATATGACGATTTTTTATATGGAACAGACAGACAAAGCAGGAAAGACTGCTGATAAAACACCGGTAATAAAAGGCTTAAAGGGCGATACCCGGCAGAATGTGAATCTAATCGGATTAAATGTTTCTATCGGTGAGAAGAGCGTCATTTCGGAAGGCATACCGTTTATATCGTACTGCAAGTGGAACGGTAACGGTAATATGGTTGCTTTCTGCGGGGGCGAAAGGCTGACGGTATATGATATTCAGAAAAAAAAGCTGCTTTTGGAGGATGATCTTTTAAATGACAGTGTTGCTTACTTCGCCTGGTCTCCCGATGGCAATTCAATATATACCGAGCATACAAATCTAATCAATGGCACCATATACGATTTTAAAAACAGCAAAACCCTTCATGCTTATGAAACAGACATTAATCTTTATTATAAAGGAGCTTTTGACGACAATAAATATTTTGCAACGGAAAACATGGTAGTAGACCATGAGAAGCTGAAAAAAAGCGGCAGCAGTTTTGATGAGTATAGAACAGTTATAACTGACAGTTCCGGAAATGTATTAAAATCACTGCCTTGCGGAAGATTCCGTGATTACTATAAAAATGCAGTTTTACAAATAGAAGAGTCAGGCTTTGGTCTGCAGTACTTCAATAATTTAGAAAATCCGCAGTTGAAGAAAATTACAAATGAATATGTTTATGATGTGAAATTTACAGCGGGAGGATATTTCCTTTATACTGTCAAGTCAGATGAGGTTGATAAAAATATTTTCATGCTTTGTATCTGCGATGAAAAAGGCAATGAAAAGGCTAAAGTCCCTGTGTCTGGCCCATATATATACTTATCATCCGATGGTGGAACTGTATATACAAGCGGACCGATAAATGAAGTAATTGATTTGGAGTATGCTTTAAATAATACGGAGACAGTTAAAATTAAGCAAAATGAAAAAATCGGTGAAATTTACAATGCATCAAATGATGAGGAAAAGCTTCTACAAACCTTGCGAGGGGCTATGGATATTTATTTGAAATTTAGAATAGCAAATATAAAGGATTATGACGGAGCAGCAAAATATTTTATAGATTCTGAGGATACTTTCCAGATGGGATATTTTGATATTACTACAATGCTGAATGAAAGGAAAAGCCATTTTACAGAATCAAATTATTATATGATGGATTTATTCATTAGCAAAATGTCTCAAAAAGGCGACAGAGCATCTGTTGTAGTAAATGGTGTTTGCCGAAATTCTGACGGAGCTGCTTCTGGAGTTGGAAGTGCACTTGAACTCATTAATAAGGACGGCTCGTGGTATGTTACCGGCTTTAGCACATTTCCCGATTCTAAAAAAGCAAAGGATCTGAAAGCAAGGGTAGATAAGATTGTTAAGGATATGAAGGACGGAAGATTATTTGACGGCAAATTTACGGGAATGGATATTAAAATAGGCCAAATACAATTCTGGCAAATGAGTGATCCAACGCTTTCTACTGATGTTGAACAGTCAAATTACTGCAAGGTTTACTTGAAAGTACTTGAAGGTGGTAAAGAGGTGGTTTACAAAATGATACTTTCAAAAGAAAAGGCATGGGCACCTTCTCCTCCGGTAAGTGACATGCTAAGCTCGCTGTAAAAGCTTTATGCATATAGAATGTGTGTATTATGCTCTGCTAAATGTAAGATTAATAACGTATTTAATATAGGTGCAAATATTAATTTTTAATGTTTGTGCCTTTTACATTATAAAGGGAAATAAGGAAATGATTGCATGGCGATGGTAAAAATTTTTAAGAAAATATGCAAAATACGTATAAAAAATTAAGATTATATTTTATTATTATATTTAGAAGGCACATTATTTATAAAATATTATATATTGATTTAACATGTTTTAAATTTATTGATAGATATGTAAAAAATGCAACTATTTGGTCTATATATTTATAAGATTTTAAATATAAAAAGCCTAAATAGAAACGGTGCTTTCATTTATTATTCATTTATTATTCATTTATTAAGGGGAGATTATATGAAAAGAGGTTTATCACTATTTTTAATTGCTGTGATTATATTAACGGCAGTCACTTCAAGCGTTGGTATTGATACTGTCGCGGATTCTGCACAAGTACTGTTTATCAATGAAATAATGGCTTCAAATGCCACCGTTATAAGAGACGGAGATGTAGATGATCCCAAAAACGGTGCTAAGGGCGGTTCTTATTCAGATTGGATTGAGATTTACAACAGCAGCTCGGAACCCATTGATCTTACAGGCTATACCATATCTGACGATGGAGCTTCATGGACTTTTCCTAAAGGAGTCGTTCCTGCAAAGGGTTATTTGCTTATATGGGCTTCAGACAAAGATAAAGTAGCTAAGGACGGACAGCTTCATACTAATTTTAAAATCAGTGCAAGCGGCGATACTATCACGTTAAAATCACCTGACGGAACGGTTGTTGACAGAGTCACAACCATAAGTGTTTCAGATGACCAGTCATATCAACGAAAGACGGACGGTGCTTCTGAAATGGTTATATCGGCTAAGCCAACACCAAAATCGGCAAATGTTTACGTTGAACCGGAAGCAGCCGTTGGAGAACCGGTATTTTCATATAAGGGAGGGTTCTATACACAGGCTGTAGACTTACAGTTGACTACCACAGAACCAGACGCAAAAATATATTATACAAAAGACGGATCCGACCCTGTGCCGGGTGCAGACGGAACATTTGAATATACCGAAAGTATTAATATTAAAAGCAGGGCAGGAGAAGCAAATGTACTTTCAATGATACAGAACATTTCCGGCGACAAAGGCACTCCCTTTATTGCACCTACTGGAGAGGTGTTTAAATGCACTATTATTAAAGCTGCTGTTGTAAAACCGGACGGTAAAAAGAGCAAGGTTATAACACATTCATATTTTGTTGATCCCGATATGAAAAGCAGATATAATCTTCCGGTTATTTCATTGGTAACGGATTATGAAAATTTATTTGACAATACAAAGGGAATTTATGTTAATGGCAATTTTTTGAAAGATGGGAAGGAATGGGAACGTCCCATACATGTTGAGTTTTTTGAAAATGACGGAACATTAGGATTTTCTCATGACAGCGGCGTAAGGATTCATGGGGGCTGGTCAAGAAAATACCCGCAAAAAACATTCAGGCTATATGCTGATGGTTATGGTGATTCAGACAGCTTCAAATATGAAATATTTCCGGGTCTCACGAAGGAAGCTAACGGAAAGAAGCTTGACAGCTTCAAAACCATACTTTTAAGAGATGCAGGAAATGACTGGTCCAGTGCCATGATGAGGGATGAGATAATGCATAAAATCGTTTCACATCTTGATGTTGAGACAATGGCATACAGGCCGTCAGTTGTGTTTTTGAACGGAGAATTTTGGGGCATTTACAATATACGTGAAAGATATGATCAGCATTATCTTGCATCTCATTTCAAATTGGATGATGATAAGGTAGCTATATTAGATTCCGTTTCAGGTACAGTGGAGAAGTATAGTGTACAGGAAGGTACGCAGGAAGATGCCGATGCATTTATAAATGATATAACAAATTATATCAAATCCAATTCTATAACCCAGAAGGATACATATGAGTATATAAAAACCAAAATGGATGTAAGCAATTTTATAGACTATAATATATCGGAAATTTTCTTTGGAAATACAGATTGGCCTGCTAATAATGTAAGCTTGTGGAGATATAAAACAGATGACGGAGAGTACCACCCTGAAGCACCTGTCGGACAGGATGGAAGGTGGAGATGGTTTGTAAAGGATATGGATTTCGGTTTAGGGTTGTACAACATGAGTGTCACCCATAACACATTGAATTATGCCACTTCAGAGTATTCCGAAAGAGGGACGAACAATTACCCATGGGCGGTATTTCTGCTTAAAACACTGCTTCAAAACACAGAATTCAGAAATGAGTTTATTAATAGGTTTGCAGACCATTTGAATACCACATTTGATCCTAAAAGAGTAAATGCAATAGTTGATGAGGCAAAAGCCGCTATTGAAACAGCTATGCCTGAGCACAGCAATCGCTGGAATGTAATTAAAATGACTACAACAAGACCTTTCGAAACTACATGGAGCAAAAATGTTGAAGATATAAAGACTTATGCTTCCAACAGACCTACATATGTAAAGCAGCATATAGTAAGTAAATTCAGTAATAATGGTGTGACAGGAACAGCTTCAATAAAGTTAAACTCTGTAGCACAACAGGGATATATTAGGATAAATTCATTGGATATAAAGTCGGATACACCCGGTGTAACAAATCCTGAAGCATGGACAGGCACATATTTTAAGGGCGTTCCGATTACCATCAAGGCAGTGCCTAAGGCTGGCTATAAGTTTGATCATTGGGAAGGTGCAACCAGCGTGGATGCTGCATCCGACACAATTACTGTAACACCTTCAGAAAACCTCAACCTGACGGCAGTGTTCAAGACTGATGATACTGTTGCAACACCTGTACCGACTTCATATAAAGTTTCCGGTTATGTCGATACCGAAATAGATGCAAATATGAAGTCAGGATTTGTTGTAGAAATTCCAGGCAGCAGTATATCTGTAACAACAGATACAAACGGATACTTCGAGCTTAAGGATGTTCCTAAAAACTCAGCTCTAAGCATAAGGATAAGTAAAAGAGGGTTCCTTACAAGAGTGGTGGAAAATATTGATTTATCAAAGGATGTTCAGATTTCTACCGATGAGGTGCCTTTGGTTATGTGGGCCGGTGACATACCAGTAAATGGCGTCGCCGATAACAGTATAAACATGACCGATGTTATACAAATAGCAAAATCATTTAATGCAATACCCGGTGATGCAAACTACAACATTGATGCAGATTTGAATAAAGATAATGCTATAAATATTAAAGATGTTATAATTGTTGCAAAACATTTTAATGCATTAGGATACTAAGTTGTTATGATTTTTGGTTTACAAGTACTGAATTACGGTGCTTGTAAACCTTTTTTTTAGGTATTGAAGTTATTACCTTTAGGAAACGTTAGAATTAACTGGAACATTGGGTGTTAAAGGCCGACATCGAAGGCTAATATACGGATTTATCATTATCAGGAAGTTGGATGCTTCTTGTTTTTTATAAATAAAAAGTGTTGACGTAAGGTAATGAACATGATAAGATAATTGTGTAACTATAAGGTTGCAAAGTGTGTTGCTGTTGAGCATTTAATATTGCTATATAAAATAATAGAAAAATAGTTGATCCACCCAAAAAATAATGTATACGTTATATTGATAAAAATACAAATAATAAATTATTAATGGTAGAAGAAATATATTAAAGTTTTAAAATCAGAATTAAGCGTATAACTCTATATGGTAAAATTATTATAAGTATAAATAAATGTATTATATTGGTAGGAGTATTCGTTGCTATATAAACTATAATTATACCCAAATTATTACTTGATTTGGTTAAAATCCTATAATATAATTATCCTTGGATTGATTTATGAATGTGTATGTAGTGTAATATTATAAAAATATTACAGTCATTTGATAAATTAGTTGAATTCTGTATAAGCCGATTTTTGGTAATGACTTTTTCTAACTAATAACTCAATACATAAGTTTTCAATGTGTTTTTTGCAATTGTCTATAATTTATAATTACATTGAGTGGTCAATACCAAATAAAATGCCTATTCGAAATATCTCATTTTATCAGAAACTGTATTTAAATAGATTGGATATGTATGATCTCTTTGTATTACCATATATTGAAAGGAGATATAAAATGAATACCAGAAATAAAGTGATTTCTTCATTGATGATATTTGTTATGACGGTTCAAATATTTTTTAGCTGGAGTTGTGCCTTTAGTATATCCGACAATTCTTCGGAACCAGCCAAAATAAACTCTGCAAATTTGGACAGCAAATCATTATCACAGGGGCAAAGTATTGAAAATGATAAGTCCAACACTTCATCTACTGTATATGCAACGGAAACAACAGGGGTACCAGTGGCAACTCAGATAGCAATACCAACACATATCAGGGAAGAAGTACTGCTAGATGATGTGTTGCCCGATTCTACGAGGCCAAAGGATGATGGATCAGGCGATTCAAAAGTTGATGCTGAAAAAAATAAAAAAAGAATTATTGTTAAATATAAAGATGTAAATAATATTGAATCTGTGAAAAATTCGGTAAAAAAAGAGGCAAAACTGACAAGGCTTGACCTCAAACGAGATTTGAAATCTGCTAAAATGCAGGTGTATGAATTAAATGCCGCTGAATTCGGTAAAAATATTTTAGATAAGTTTAAAGCCAACAAGGATGTCGAATATGTGCAAGAGGACTTGCAGGTAAGCCTGTATGATGTTCCAGGTGATACGAGGTTTCCCGAGCAGTGGGGGCTTGACAACTTTGGACAGACGATAAATGGACATGCTGGGGTAAACGGAGTGGACATAAGTGCCTTGGACGCATGGGACAAGACAAAAGGAAGAACTGATGTTGTAGTGGGAGTACTTGATACAGGTGTAGATATCAATCATGAGGACTTAAAGGACAACATTTATACCAATACAGGTGAAATACCCAACAACGGGATTGACGACGATAACAACGGGTATATAGATGATGTTAACGGATGGGATTTTACAGATGATAATAACACGGTATTCGATTCATCGGTATCAGATTTGCACGGCACACATGTAAGTGGAATAATAGCTGCCAAGGATAATGACAAAGGTATTCGAGGGGTCGCACCGGGAATAAAAATAGTGCCCCTAAAGTGTATTAATGGGAATTACGGATATACTTCGGATATCATAGAGGCAATAGAATACTGCAAAATAATGGGGATAGAAATTGTGAGTTGCAGCTGGGGAGGTCTGGAAGAAAACGAGGCTTTGTATGATGCAATGGAAAACAGCCAGATCCTTTATGTATGTGCTGCAGGCAATATGAGCTCCAATACCTTACAAACACCTGTATACCCTGCTTGCTTCAATATTCCCAATATAATATCCGTTGCAGCAATTCAGAATAACGGGAACCTTGCCTCATATTCTAATTATGGAAATGCTATAGATGTTGCTGCACCGGGCTCGGACATATTAAGTACAACACCGGGTGACAGTTATGGCATGATGAGCGGAACTTCGATGGCAGTTCCATTCATTACAGGGACAGCAGCACTCATTAAAAGCTATGACGCTGACCTGTACATTAATGAAATAGTACAAAGGATAAAAAATAATGTTGTTAAATCCAGCAAATTAGTTGGAAAAGTTAATACTGAAGGATGGATTGATGCGAATGCAGCAATCATTGACAAAGCTTCTGAGCCAAGTGTGACTCCTGTAGCTACACCAACGCCGACATCAACACCAACAGCACCGGCAAATGTGCCTACACCTATAATTTTAAGCGATGACCCCAACGTAGATATTGATAAAGGATCCCTTGACAATTCCCTGCAAAAAAATGGCAAGACTTTAAAGCCTCTTACCGCCGGAGAAAACTCACCGGGATCATCGGAGCAAAAAGAGTATTTACCGGTGGATAACGGGCTGGATGGAATAAAGGACGGCATTGAACCGCAAAATATTTTGCCGCTTAGTTATGTTGATGAAATAGAGCCTAATAACACTTCGTCTATCGGCATGTCTATAGGAAGCTGTTCCGTGTTCGGTAGTATTGAAAGCAGCAGTGATACCGATTGGTATGTAATAAATCTTGATGCAAATGCACAATACAGGATCAAGCTTGCAGGTATTCCGGAGGGGAATGATTTTGATCTTTATGTTTTTAATTCTAATCTTGAACAGGTAGCATCATCAAGATACGGAAGTAATTTTGATGAAAATATTACTCTACATACAACGACAGCGGGATTATATTATATAAATGTATATGTGTATACATTTAACTCTACAGGCGATCACAGCTACCAGCTTATGGTTTATCCAAACAGCAGTGCACCCGATTCTTACGAACCAAATGACAGCGGTACAACTGCGAAGGCAATCAATAGCGGTACTGCCATAAATGCTACGATAAATGCAGCTACCGACGATGACTGGTATGTACTGGATATTTCAAGATCAGGAAAAATAACGGTTACGTTAAATAATATTCCTGCCGGCTGCGATTATGATATATTGATTTTTAACAGAGGATCTGTTACCAGTATTATGAAGGGATCATATAATGCAAGCAACCAGTCGGAGAAAGTGAGTGCAGTGATAAACTGGTCAGGAAAATATTATATTAAGGTTTATTCGTACTCCGGCTATAATGCATCGTCCAGCTATGAACTGAAAGCTGTTGTTTCAACTCCAGATACTTATGAGAGCAATGACTACATAGGTGAAATTACAAATCTGAATATGGGAGATTCAATTCTTGCTACTATTGATAACCAGAATGACGTAGACCTGTATGAATTTTCGATTAGTGAAACCGATACATATAGATTTGAACTGCAAAACATTCCGGAAGGACGGGATTACAATTTATACATTTATGATATATATGGGAATTTATATGCTGCATCATTATTTGGAGGCAATGTGGATGCAATAATAAATATTGACCTGGATCCCGGGGAATATTTTATGAAGGTTGTCTCAGCCAGCGGATACTCGGATGTTTTAAGATACAGTTTGTCGTATTGTAGAAACGGTGAATTCACTGTCTATCTCCCGTATATAAGTACTAATGCAGGGGATATAATTGAAATTCCTGTGAGCATAAAAAATGTTCCTGCTGTGGGAATTTCAAGTTTCAATTTTACATTTACATATAATAAGGATGTTCTCAAGTACAAAGGATATACACCGGGAGCTTTAACAAATAATGCAAATTTATATATAGAAGCTGGTGAAGCACGTGATGGTGTCAAAGTACTTTATATTGATCAGTCAGAAACCTTTTCCAATCCAATAGTATCTTCAGGTGAAATTATTAAGCTGAGGTTTGAAGTCAATGAGAATGCGGTTGAAGCTGCCACTGTTATTAGCTATAAGGATTATTGCTTCAGCAGGAGGATTTCTGGTTTTCCTTATATAGAAGGGGAGAACGATATTATACTGAAGCCGGCTATAGTGTCCACAGGAGGTTACGGATTAAGCAGCATTCCTGCCGATATCATAGCTAATAATTCTGACAAAATAACTGCACAAAACGTGATTAGCATTCTTGGAATTCGTGGTGATGTAGATGCTGATTTAGATGTGGACAGTGATGATTATGCTTTAATGCGACAGCGTTTGATTGGAATGATTACAGAATTCCCCAGAAAAGGAGGTATAAATATAACAAACGAACTTTATTCTGCTGATGTGGATGGGGATGGTAATTTTGACAGTGACGATTATGCCTATATTCAACAGTATTTAATTGGAATGATAACGACTTTGCCGGCAGAAAAATTACACGGGGATATGACTGTTAACGGCTCATATTATTTAAATTACGGAAAATTGGATTTGGACGGTCATACTTTGCATATTAAGGGTGATTTAGTTCTGGATACGTTGCATTACGATAATGTAAATATAACTGGTGTAAAACCTTACAGCAACGACAAATTAAAAGCAATACTTGATATTAATGGAGGCAAGCTAATTGTTGAAGGAACCATGAGATTGCATGAAAAGAGTTTTCTATATATGAACAGCCCGAATGACTATGTTCTTGTAAATGGAGACTTTATAGCTAATACGCAAGACAACCTTAGTGGCTGTTTAACTAATGGAATGCTTGAGATCAAAGGTGATTTCAGACAAATAGCCGGTAGTTATGATTATGTGTATGAAGATCAGTACGGAGAAAGATGGTTGTATAACCCAGGTAATCCATGTAATTTTATAACAGGTAGAAACAATGCAACAAGCACGGACTTCAAAGTTAAAATGAGCGGCAAGGGTACACAAACCATTTATTTTGACAAAACAATTCCTGGAAATTATGAAGATAAAAGACAAATTCATGACGGAATGCAATCGTTTTTCTTCAAATTGGTAATAACAAAACCCCTCGAAAGTTATAAACTTTCTATAAATGAGGCAAATTTTTACGCTAATCATGATAAAGCTTGGGTATATCTTGAGGAAGAATTTGAAGATCCTTCAGTTTTCGAGGATGAAGAAATTGCAGATATGGCAATTCCGAAATCCGGATTGGGAGTAGCAACAGTCAATGCTAAAATTTATACATTCGGTGGTGTTAATAATAATTCTGTTAGTAGTGCGATAAATGAGTATGACCCCATAAAAGGAGAATGGACGAGTCAGTATAACCGCAGTTTGAGTATGCCTAGAAAAGATATGGCTGTAGTTGCTGCAAACAATAACAATATTTATATTATCGGCGGTGAAAACAACTCCCAATATGTAAATACTGTGGAGGTATTCTCAAGCTCCGGACAAGTAAATGTATTACCTGAAACCAGTAATTTGCCGCGTCCAATGATAGGGGCATCTGCAGTAGTCCATGGAAATAGGATTTATGTAATGGGTGGATATAACCTTACAGATGGTTACAGTAATTTGATGCAGGTGTTTGATATCAATAGCCAGACATGGGTAACTCAAGATGAAAATAACAGGCCATACAAAAACATGTTAAACCCAAGAGCTTTTGCCAGTGCAGTGCTATATGACGGTAAAATATATGTTATGGGTGGTCGCAATGACGTGAACCCGAATAATCATTATCTTAAAACCATGGATGTATATGATATAAGCACGGGGCAGTGGAGTGCTAAACCCAGCATGATAGGCAAAAGGGCGAAATTTTGTGCAAATGTTTTAAATGATAGGATATATGTTTTGGGTGGATTTGACGGAACCAGCTACCTTTCTTCTATTGAAATATTTGATATCGTGGAGGATAAGTGGATAGAAGCAAATGAATTTAAACGTCTTCCATTTATTGAAGCAACAAAAGAAGTAGACGGTAAAACGGTTGTTTATAATGAATCGAGGGCAGCATTCGGAACAGCACTTGTTTATAGCCAGATTTACCTTATTGGTGGAGAAAATGAAGACGGGTATTTGACAAGAAACAATAAATTCTATCCAATAGTGCTGCCAGGGTCAAGAGCTTATAATGGGACTGCAAGCGGGCCTGATATGAAATATGCAAACGGAGGGAGGTTCATATCTGGGAATTATACGGCTGAGGTGTCCGATATTAAAATTGAATCAACAGGATTACCCATAGAACTGGTGAGGACCTATGATTCTTCTGACAACTATGAGAAATCAATGCTGGGAAACGGCTGGAGATTAAATTATGACGCTTATATTACTGAAAAGGTAGAATATTGCCGTGTTACCGGTTCGGATGTCAATTTAAGGGAAGCACCAGGCAAAAGTACAAAGGTATTGGCAACGGCAGATAGAGGATGCATAGTATTTAAAGACCCTGATAATTATGATGAGAATATAGAGGGTATTTCATGGCGGAAGATATTCTATATTGATAAAGGAGAAAAAAAACCGGCGTATATTGCAAAGAATTATATTCAGGATATTAAATCGGGAGTAGAATTAAAAATGGGTGCCGGTCCGAGTACTTATTTTGATTCTGTTGATAATAAATACATTTCTCCGTATGGCTGTTATGATAAGCTTTCATTATCGAGTACCGGAGAATTTATACTTAAGAAAAATGACATGACAAGCTATGGGTTTATACAACTATTAGACGATTCAGATAAACCAATTGAAAAGGACACTTACAGGCTTGTATGGATAAAAGACAAATTCGGCAATGTTATTGAGATAACAGGTAAGATTGAAGAAGGCAGATATAGGATAGATAAAGTAGAGGAAAAATTTGATGCCGAACCGACCAAGAACAGAAGTTTGGAATTTATTTATAGCTTAAATAAAATAACTGTAAAAGATAAACTTCAACGGACTGTATCATATAATTTGGATCCGGCTACGGGTAATCTCTTAAGTGTTGAAAACATTTTCGGGAAGATAACCGAATACGATTATGTGACAAGTTCGGAGGATGATTCTCAAGGGAAAAATTTAAATAAACTAGAGAAAATAAGTATATATGTAAAAGACGAAAATGGGGATGAAATATTGAAGCCCATTCTTACAAACTATTATAACAAAATTACCGCAAGGAGGTATAAGGAAACTGATGCGGATGGTAAAGTGAGATACTGGATCTGCAGGGATGCCTATGGAGATGAATCAAGTACGACAGGTGTTCCTTATGGTACTGTGGAGAGGCAATATTATGATGAAAATAATAACCGCACCATAGTAAAGTATGAAAATTACCTTAAAATCCCAAAAGAAGAGATATATCCAGATGGTAGCAAAGTTGAGCATGAGTACTACTACAAATTTGAGAATGATAATTATTGGACAGATACAGAAAATATAAACATATCTAATTCTAATAAATTAAATAATATTGCAAAAATAAGGGAATATGTAACCGATAAGTATGGGTATACGACTATGGAGGAAAAGGACAGCCACGGGAATACTGTTGTGTTGACTGACAAATTCGTTTATTCAAAATCTTCAAACAATTATACTGCTGGTCAACTATGCAATAGATATGAATATGAATATGTGGAAAGTGAAGATAAAATTATAAATAATCTTACAAGCTCGTATAAGGAAATTGATGGTGTAGTACAGAAAAACGGACGTGTTACATATAAGTGTTGCGAGACAGGCATTTTGTCAGTAGGTTAGACAAGATAATTAGCAGAAGTAGAACAGGAAAATTGGTAAGATAAGAAAATCTGCAGGAAGTCATATCTGTCAGTACGACAATAAAATAACAGG